>TBL_comb47_HYPODRAFT_10000058_pt1 | contig 129266 bp, 123 predicted proteins | sample TroBogypolimnion_40_FD_10682 | JGI IMG/M metagenome (IMG submission 10682)
AAGAACTAAAAAAAACGGCAGTTAAACGGCAAAAAGACATAAAAAAGACTGAGAAAAGCGGAAAAAAAGCGGAAAATATTCAAACATATTCAAACTTTATCAATACAAAAAACTACTTTTAAGAACATTGTCTTACTAATTCAAATTGAATATTCAACGATATACAACAATATACAAGAATATTCAAGCGTTAAAATGATAAAATGTTAGTAGAATACAGAGTCTAACCTTACACAAAGCCTACAGGATAGCGTAGGTTATAAGCAATATGTTTGTATATATGGCTCGATATTTCGATACCCCTATGAATTTCATTACTCATAAATTAAAACCCCCTCTGAATCGATTTTGCCATTTTTGCCTGTTATAGATTTGATTGTCTTTCTTGCTATATCCGGCCTCTTAAATTCACATGAAAAAATCCATAGAGGATAATTAAGAGCAATTGCAGAAATACGGAAACCCTGCCTGCGTTTTAATTTATCTGCAATTTCTTTTGAGTCTGTTTGTACTCTATATTCATTTGTAGCTCTTTCTAAGTGCCATAAGTAAGTAATCATAATTTATACCCCTTTAATTTTTAATGTTGGGATTAATCCGTATTGGGTTTGAAATTCATCTAAAATTACTTGTTTAACTATTTCGGCATTTCCCGGTGTAGTTAATATCGAGTCATGTATTGTTAAAAGAAATATTCCTTTAGCTGCTAAGACCGGAACGATAGTATTTATCATTATATCGGCCTCAGCTCTTTGAAGCTTTATAGCTAATTGCCTGTAATCATCCTTTTTATAAAATGAAATAATTTCAGATTCATTTGGGAATAGTTTAGTAAACTGTTTACGCTCTTTTGATACATAATTAGGGTTCTCTCTGCCATAGAATATTTTTTGAAAAAACCTTACTTTGAAAAGCGAGCGGTCTTCTGATATATCTAACTCTTTCATTAAATATTCATAGAAAAGCCCTTTTGAAGTCAATTCCTTATATTTCTCAAAACCTACATCATAAGAGAGATTAATATTCCTATTACTAATAGAGACATGGTTATTCAGATAGTTATTAATGAGTATGTTAAATAAAAAGGGTTGGCTGTTTGCAATATCAATTTCTATAAGATTTTGACCTTCATATTTTAAAAACGGCCTTAAATTTCTTGATAGGTTCGTTATATTATTATGTACTCTGCCTGCCGTGCTGTCAACTGTTTGAAACCATGTTCCGGCTTCAATCATTTCAATGGACATTGAATAACTAAAATATCTTTCAGCGTCAAGCTCTGCATTTTCTATAAATTTTCTTGCTCTGTCTGAATCAATTTTTATTTGATTTAAACAATTCCAAATATGTTTGTGTTGTATAGTTCTCATTTCTTCTGCCTGTTTATTTTTGTATTTGGTTATTTTGTTAATGATTCTTTTATCTTGTATTTCAACTTGCTTAAAGTCTGTTAGTGCATATAAAGAAGTCAAGCGAAACCCTTTAGATGAAGTGCCAACTATGTATCGATTATTCGTTTCAATTATTCCATTACAGATTAGATATGATAATGGAGTTTTATAATCATACATTATGAATCTAAGGATTTTTGCAGATAGCGGAATAAATGAATTTATTGAGTGTGTTTCATTTAATACCCTGCCATAGTATATCCTTGTTAGAATATAAATTATTTTATCCGGCCTCTTAATCGAGGCCAGATTTAAGTTTACGGGTATATATCCTTTTATCATATATACCTTTTATGCTACCGAATTAAATAAATCAATCTGTCCGCCGAAAGACCTATGAAATTCAAGAGCCTTTTTTAGGTTAAACTCATCTAAAGACAAAAACATTTGAAGCTCGAAGCCTTTTTTAGCGAATTGAAATATTTTGCCTTTTTTCAGAAAATATTCTCGTGTAGTTAATAGCTTTTTGCCATTATAGATTATAAGAATGTTTTTAAAATGAACATCCTCTGAAGATAGCAGGTCATAGTTGAGGCCTAAACTGTTTGTTTTCCGGAATAAATGAGCTTCATTGCGTACACTAATAAATGTACCGTCTCCGGCTGTGTCAATTTTGCCAATATACCGGGTTTCAAATTCTAAGTTTAGTTTTACATCATAAACCTTTGGATGTTTGGTTGGAATTAGAGTAATTAATTTGTTAGTTTTGTTCATACAATTAAATCCTTTTTTCGGATTGGCCGGACTTCCCTCCGGCTTTTCCATTTTAAAACAGAAAAACCTGTAAAAGTAGTGGTGGATACTTAAACAGGTTTATCTGTTAGATTGTAATATTTTAATTTTCCACCACGTTTCAATAAATAAAAAACATAGTGTTAAAATATTAATGGATAGACGACAAGACAGGAAAGACAAATATTTTTGACTTGTCTTTAAACTTTTTCTTGAGAATACCCTAATCTTTGTAGCTGCTTACGGATTGTTTCAGGTCGGTTGGAGTTTGTTAATTTTTCTTTTTGTAATGTCCTTAAAAATAAATTGACTGTTTTAGAGTTTACAGTTCCTCCTTTAGTCAATTCATGTTCCTCAGCTAATTGTTTTAATCTATCTATTTGTTTTGGTTTATTTTTAGTTTTAGTTGATTTCTTTCCAACTGAATTTAAAACTGGCAAAACCATATATAATATTTCTTTAATGTCTCGTTTTAATTTTTCAATATCATAAATCCAACTTATATCTTCCCCTTTCAATAATTGATTTTTCAATGTAGGGAAACCATCCGGTTCAATAATAATTTTATGCCAACCTACAGGGTGTATCTTTTTTAATGGGCTCCCTAAATGCTTTTCATAATAAGTATTATAAATTCTGTCATGTAAATTGGCTTTATATTCCATAAGTTTATCATATCTCTCTGTTTCAGTTCCATTAAAAAATTCAATTGTGCGGAAATAATTCTCGTTCTTTACATAATCATCAATATACTCCCATATGATTTCATCAAGCTTATCAAAGACATCGTACCCGATAAATATTTTATAGTTGATACCTTTTTTATTAAACCATTCATTAAAAGCTCTGCATACTTCATTATTCAGATAATTTAAAAGGTTATCGTTTTCTTTTGATTTTCGATAAGATTCAATTTCCTTAATTCGTTTAATAAGCCTATTATAAGTTTTAATGTTATGCAACCTTGCAGTATATTCTTTTTCCTCATCTGTTGAATCCAGATTTAAACCAAAGCTTATAGAATTATTAAATATTGAATTAATAGTAATACAGCGATTACCAGATATGTAGTCATACTCAAAAGTTTCTCTATCATTATAAGTATTAAGTAGAACAAATGTATTTATTGAATCAATTTTGAGTTTGATAAGATTTTTCCTTTTTGCTTTCATACTTATTAGTCCCAACAAAAAACCCTCTCACTTGCTCTAAACGGAATGGCGTCCGTTTCCCTTAATGGGACAAATGAAAGGGTTAAAAAATATTTTATGTTTGCCATTTTTTAGAGATTGAAATTTGTTAAATAATTAATAAATATTAAACCTACTTTTAATGTCATCAATTCCGCTTTTAATTTCATCAATATCATCTTTTATGTTACTTACATCATCACTAACATCAGATAACTTGGAATCAATATCATCAACATTTTCACTTATAGTACTTATTTCTTTTTCAATATTATCCATTTCATGTTTTAAATGTGAATAGTTTATCTGTGTTAGGATTAATTGAAATAAAATTAAAAATAATATAATAATGAATAAATAATATTTCACTATATACTCTTTAATTAGATTTAATACTTTTTTCATTTAACGTCCTTTGCTTATTATTTCTTATCTAATATGACCTTAACATCGTTATTATCAAATGTAGCCCAATCTCCCGTTGAGGCATCAATGATGACAGGTATTAATCCGAAAACAACATCTAAAACTATATAGGCTGCATTAGTAGAATTGTTTAGGACATAAGTTTTTGTTTCGTAACCGTCAAGTCTAAACTCAATAGTATATGTTTTATTTGCTTTTAACACAATCGGGCATGGGGTTTTACCAAGGTTTTCTCCGTTTACATAAATACTTGCTTTTTGCGGTTCGCTGTTAAAGTTTACCGTCTCAGTTGAACCATGGAAAATAGTGGCACAGCCCATAAATAATAATGGTACGATGAAAATAAATAATTTTTTCATTTTTTCCTCACTCTGATTTAGTTTTTATTTTCCCTTTACAAGAACATTCAATCCTTTACTTTTTCTTGTAAATTATAAAGCATTACTTTTATAAAACACTGATTTAATTAAGTTAATAAAAATCCATTGAAAATCAATCAGTACAATTACTAATTATTTAACACATTTACGGCCGTTCTTAAGTCTTCAGGCCTTAAATGAGAGTAAATTTGTGTTGTTTTAACATCAGAATGGCCAAGTAATTCCCTAATAATAAAAATTGAAACCCCTTTTACGGCCATATTAGAGGCAAAGCTATGCCGCAAATTATGGAAATGAAGTTGTTTATTAAGTGTACTTGCTTTAATACACTTTTTAAATTTCTTAGTTATATAATCTCCGTTTAATCTTACTCCGTTTTTTGCAAATAAATAATTATCCTTTCCCAATGAAATAATTTTTGGGAATCTCTTTATTAAAACCTCTTTAACAGTTTCATTAATAGGTATTATTCTTTCTTTTTTGCTTTTTGTTGTAAAATCAGCCGTGTTTCTTACTCTAATAATTCCCTCAGTTAAATCAATTTCATTCCATTTCAGATATATTATTTCACTTAATCTTAGGCCTGTATAAAATGCGAACCGATAAATGTCTTTTAACAAATTATCCGGTTCAAGCTTTATTAGTTCGTTAAATTCATTCTCTTTTATAAATACAGGATTGTTTTTAGGTATCTTAGACAGTTTAATTTTAGTTAAATGATTAATAGTAATATAATTCCAGCTTATGGCCTTGTTTAATGCACTCTTTAATGCAATATATGTTGTTCTTGCTCCCTCTTTTGTTCTTTTAAACGATTCTGTAGTAAATTTATCAAGCTTAAGGTAATCAAGGCTTTCAAGGGGAATATCTCCGGCAAACTCTATTAACTGCCTGAATGCCAAATCTACATTTCTTGCATAAGTTACTGACAGATTATCTTTAACATACTGTAAATATTTATTGTGAAATGCTGATAATAGGATATAATCATTCTTAGGCCTGCTAAGTAATCTTTCTTTTAACTCTGATACAAATTTAATGGCCTCTGTTTTCTTTGATTGCTTAGTAGAGATTCTTTTCTCTCTGTTTTGTGTTTCGTCAAAGTAACTGACATAATAAATTCCGTTTCTTTTGAATAAGTACATTTTAAGCTCCTTACGTCAAAGAAGCATAAAAAGGGATAACTTACTTATCATTTTACTGTACAGTAGTATAAAAGGTTGGGAATTTGAACTGAAAACAAACAAGGCCTGTACGTTGCGAACGTGCCGCTCTACCAACTGAGCTATAGCCCCATTTGTTTTTTTTGTACTTGATAATATTATTATTTATTACCGTTTTGTCAATTATATTTCTACAACTTAAATGTTTTTTTATCTTGCTAATTATTTTTTGTTATCTTCCAAACTATTAGGTCAAAGAAGGAAAGATAATATAGTGCATCCGGTGTTTTGCAGCAGTGTTCGGAAGCCAAATGGGAATCATCAATATCGTTATTAACCCACGACCATTGCTGTTTTGAAAAATCATAATAAACAGAATTGCTTTCTCTTAAAATAAGAAACTGATTTCCCCAAATTCCGCCTCCAACTATAGGTGCTTGTTCAAGTACAATTTTTATCTCATCCGGTATATGAATTTCATTCCACTCATAAGTTGCCAGGCTTAAACGGTAAGCACTAAGAGTATTTACATTAAAGATATATAATGAATCATTGTGTACGCCGGATATAAATATTTTGTCTGTGTATAAATTTATATATTTTGCAATATTGGGGGCTACAAATTTGCCTTTCTCCGTTGCTCCGTCAAAAACATATACACTGTCAAGCGTGGGGAAAACGGCAATCATTTTATTATTATAAGTTGTATAAGCAGGGTAAGGAGCATAACTTGTAAAAGGAAGAGGTTCCGGAAGCCACCATGTATTTAATGTGGCCGGATCCATCTTTACGACTTTAAACCAATCGGTTTTTGAAAAATTCCACGGAGCCCCGAATAAATAAACAGAATTATTCAGCCTGCAAATTGCTCCGTCCCATCTTCGTGCAATGGAATCCCCGGCAATGTATCTTGACTGCCATGTTTTAGAAACAGTATCATATGCTTGAATATAAAAATCTCCGGCTATAATTATTTTATTATCATAGTTTAGAATCATTGTTGTCTCTGCATTAGGATTTGGCGCGGTACACAGCTTTTGATATGAAAGTTTAACACTGCTTTGTATTGGAGAATTGCCTTCCTCCGTTGGCGCGCTTTTTTTGCACCCGGAATTAATTATTATTGTTATAATAGCAGAGAAAATAAGAACTAGATAATTTTTCATAGTCCACTTACGCCTTTTTTTTAATTCACTTAATAATTACTAATTAACAGTGCCTATCGTAATTCTCCAAATTATAAGCTTCAAGTGAGAAATATAATACAATGCATCTGCGGTTGTAAAACATGATTCGGAATATCGGTAGTCAAAATCGATGTCATTGTTGGCAAAGTACCATTCCTTTTTTGAAAAATTATAACATATACTGTTATTTTCCCTAAAACAAATCATCCACCCGCCCCAAATTCCTCCTCCATATACCCCTTCTGTTTCTATTATGCCTTTTATATCGGAAGGAATTTGTATTTCAGACCATGCATACGATGCTAAACTTAGTCTGTAAAATTTGGAAGAGGTTTCATTAAATATATAAAGAGAATCGTTATATGTCCCATAAATGTAACAAGGGGAATCTAAATATTCATTGCTGATCCTTAGCGGATTAGGTGCAACCAATTTTCCTTTTTCCGTGGCCCCATCAAACACATAAACACTATCCACCTGAGGAAAGACTGCAATCATTTTATTGTTGTAGGTTGTATAAGCAGGATAAGGGGTGTATTTTGTAAAGGGAAGCTTTTCGGGAAGCCACCATGAATTTAATGTAGCGGGATCAATTTTCACAACTTTATACCATTCCGCATTATTGTTATCCCACGGCGTACCAAACGAATAAATATGATTATTCAAATAGCATGCAGCTCCATCCCATCTGGAAGCAACGGAATCGCCATAAACTTCCTTTACCTGCCATGTTTTTGAAATTGTATCATATACTTGAAAAATAAAAGAGCCGTCTATCATAATGTTATTATTGTAATTTATAATTACGGTTGATTCATCTCCATGAATAGGTGCCGAGCAAAATATTTCGAAATTCAGCTTAATGCTTTTCTGTATTGGAGAATAACCTTCTTCAGTGGGGAAGGCCTTTTTACATCCCCAAACAACTGCTACAGTCAAAATTGCCGATAGTACAAGAACCATGTAATTTTTCATACTTTCACACCCGCCATAATTTACCGTATTATATTCTATTCGCTGTTCTGCAATATTTTATTGCGGAATCATTCCTTCTTAACTTTTCTTATGGCTTAAACCCGTCTGCTAATTCAATCGTCTTAAAGAAAAGCCGCCCTAACAGGCTTCCAACACTTATCTTTATTTATGAATAATAGTATATAATAAATAATGAATTTATTGTCAATGGCAATAAGAAGACCTTACATATGCCGGCAATGGATATTAGAGTTATTAAAATAACATTCGGGCTTTTTTTATATAAACAAATGGCACATTAGAAACTTTCTTATAATGATTTGTTGTTTTAATTTTACACAATCTGCATTTATTATTTTGGTTATATTTAACTCAACAAGAAAGAGGATTTTATGGAATACAAATTTTTAGGCAGGACCGGCTTGAAGGTAAGCCGTTTATGCCTTGGTACAATGAATTTCGGGCCTTATACAAAAGAGGATGAAAGCCATTTAATTATGGATAAAGCACTTGATTTGGGCATTAATTTCTTTGACACAGCCAATGTTTACGGATGGGAACTTGGTTCAGGAATTACGGAAAAAATAATCGGTAACTGGATTGCCCAGGGGGGCAGAAGGGACAAAATAGTTCTTGCTACAAAAGTTTACGGCAAAATGGGTAATGGCGAAAACGAACAACGCCTTTCGGCATACCATATTAAGAAAGCCTGCGAAGAAAGCCTTAAACGCCTGCAGACTGATCATATTGATCTATACCAGATGCATCATATTGACAGGTTTACACCATGGGAGGAACTGTTTCAGGCAATGGAGCAATTAGTACGTGAAGGAAAAATACTATACGTAGGCAGCAGCAATTTTGCCGCATGGAACATTGCACAAGCACATGAATTTGCAAAACAAAGAAATTTCCTTGGAATTGTTTCCGAGCAGAGTATCTACAGCCTGCGCAACAGGCATATTGAACTTGAAGTTATACCGGCTTGCAAAAATCTTGGAATCGGTTTAATACCATGGAGCCCGTTAGGCGGCGGAATATTGTGCGGTGTTCTTGAAAAAGCAAAAGAAGGAAGGCGCACACGTCCCGAACTGCAAAAATCAGTTGAAAAGTTAAAACCGAATCTTGAAGCTTACGAAAAATTATGTACAGAGATAGGACAAAAGCCTGCAGACGTTGCGTTAGCATGGGTTTTAAATAATGAAACCGTAACTGCTCCAATTGTTGGGCCGCGTACTATTGCTCAGCTTGAAGAAAATGTTAAAACACTTGATCTTAAATTGACTGAAGATGTTTTAAAGAAACTTGACGAAATCTGGCCGGGACCGGGCGGTCAGGCTCCCGAAGCCTATGCGTGGTAAATAGAAGATTTTGCAGGAGTTGCTAATAGAAAGCAGTTTTCTTTAGCACTCCTGCATAATAACCCTTTCGGTATTAAACAATCATATCAATTTTCAAAAATCGATATTAACTATTTTTCATTATATTTATGTGTTGATAAAACAGTTCCAATGTAAAAAGAAACAAAAGGGTTTAATTAAATCAACGCAGAGAAATTAATATGAAAAAGATTTTAATAATAATTTTGTTTTTGTTAAGTGCAAAAGCCTTTGCGCAGGATACCACCTACTATGATGCCGATTGGAATAAAGCACCCCGTTATAAAGCAGCCTATTTTACTGTATATACTAAAGATGGAAATTTTTGGAAAAGGACAGATTATTATCTTAAAAGCAAACGAGCCCAGATGAAAGGAACTTATTCTTCTATCAATCCTGAAGTTAAGGAAGGCTACTTTGAATATTATTATGAAAGCGGAAGGTTAAAACATACCGGAAACTTTACTAACGGCAAAGAAACAGGCGTACATATCTGGTACAGAGAAACCGGTAACCTTGAAGCGAAGGAAAATTATGCCAACGGAAAACTTGACGGCCCTTATGAAGAATATTATGAAAATGGAAAATTGTACGGACAATCAAATTATGTTAAAGGCATACGTGAAGGGTGGACAACTTACTTTAGGGAAGACGGCAGTAAACTATCCGAAGGCAATTTTAAAAATGGTAAAAGAGCAGGCGAGTGGAAATTTTATGATGAAACCGGAAAAGTAGAGGAAACCAACATATTCAAAACCGATTTCAATATACCCGAAGCAAGCATGTTTATCCGCATGCCTAATGACGAATGGTGCCTTTCCAAACATTCGGAAGATAAAATCATTTCCTATACATTCTTACGCAGCCCTATAAAAGATTCTTCCGGCAGAGCTATCTCCCCCGCAATTTTGATATATATAGACGATGCAAAAATATTTGACAAGAATGTTACTAAATTCTCTATTACAAAAAGAGGGAATTTCGTTAATGTAGGGCTTAAACTGGATAAAATTTCCTCCCCGAGCGATAAAGGTTATCCCATTGCATATAAAAATAGTTTGTTCATGAAAACATCTTATACAGATAAAAATAATATGGAACATATTCTTTATACGGCATATATTATCAATAATGATGATAAAGGGATTCAGATTTATATGGATATGACAAAAGACATATCTAAAACCTGCGAAACAGAATTTATGCAGGCTTTTAAATCTATAAAAGAAATAAAAAAGTAATACAGGTATTATTGAGAGAAAGAAAGAACTATGCAGGAATTTAATTCAAATCCTAAAAACTACGAACCGGCAATGCACTCTGCGGAGCATATTCTTAATCAGACGATGGTAAGAATGTTTAATAAAGGGCGTTCTTTCAGCCAGCATATAGAAAAGAAAAAATCCAAGTGCGATTATCATTTTGAGCGCAACCTCACTCCTTCCGAAATAGCTGAAATTGAGACAAAGGTAAATGAGGTTATAAAGCAGAATGTAAATGTAACCGAGGAATTTTACACACGCGATGAAGCTGCTAAAATTGTAAACCTTGCAAAACTGCCTGATGATGCAGGGAATAATATACGCGTTATAAAAATCGGCAATTATGATGTTTGTCCGTGCAGCGGTATTCATGTTTCAAACACAAGTGAAATAGGCGAATTTAAAATATATTCTACCGATTTCAATGAAGGCGTCTTAAGAGTTCGCTTTAAGCTGCTTTCATAAATTAATAATTATTTAACGATTGCTTAATATCCTATTTAACTACCCTGTTTAAGTTGCGTTAAACAAAACGAGGCATCAAATGGAGATTCAACAGGGTGATTGCGTAAAATATTTCTTTCCTGAACCGCAAAAGGACGAGCCGGATTTTATTGCCGGAATTATTGGGGAAATTACCGATTCTTATGTTACCCTTATGACTGGTGATAAAGTAAAGGTAAAAGTTTCCTTCAAAAATTTTCATTTACTTCAACTTTGCACACTGGCTGAGGCAGGCCTTCCTGCCGATATTTTTCCTCCGGCCCCCGTTGCTTAATCAAAAACGGGAACCGGATTTTTAAACATTTCCGTATTCAGGATTAACCTCCGAACCGAGGGTTCACAGCATGATTAAATATAGAACCGAATGAGAATGATATTCCCGCTGATATATAATAAGAATATTGCGTTTCAAGCTGCCTATGTATGTCCATTGGATTTATTATATACTCAATCATTTTATTTCTTCTTATTTTTATAAGAGTAAACAATAGAGATAATTAAGGAATTGAAAGATGAAATACATTTTAACGGTACTATTTATTTTTCTCTTCATAAGCATAAATGCTCAGGTAAACATTAGAAAAGAGAAAAAAGAAATAACTTCTGTACTAATGGCTCAAAAAGAGGCATGGAACAATGGTGATATTGAAGGCTATATGGCAGGATACTGGAATTCAGACTCTTTAAAATTCATCGGCCAAAGCGGTATTACCTACGGATGGAAGAATACTCTGGAAAATTACAGGAAACACTATTCAAATAGGGCTTTAATGGGAAAGCTTGAATTTTCCATAGTTCAGATTGACGTTTTTAGGGATAATTCGGCATTTATGATAGGTAAGTGGAAATTATTACGTGAAAAAGATACACCTCAGGGATTTTTTACACTCTTATGGAAGAAAATAAATAAAAAGTGGAAAGTTGTTGTTGACCACTCTTCATGACTCTAAAGAGTTGTCCTATATTCCTATACTTACTTTATTTTCTTTGAATTTAGGCTAAAAACAGTCTTTATCATTTTGATTCTGAACTATTAGAAAAACTTTCATTTTTTACCTGATTTTTAAAAAATGTTTCATTTTTAGATTTTGTACCGAAATGAATCATTTATTGACTTAATTGCCCTTCTAAACAAGCTAAAAACAGGCATTTTCAGTCGGCATTCTTATTGCTGTTATTTAAACAGCACCCTTTATATTGCGAAATACAAAAATTCGCATGCAGTTATACAATGGGTGGCAATGTTTGAAGCAGCTCTCGGCTGGACTGCTTTTATATGTTGCCGCCCTTTTCCTTTTTAAACTAAAATAGTTATTTTTAGCTGAATTTAATTCAAAAGTGACTAAATTATTGTTTTTTAAAGGCGTTTTATTTACTTTTAAGTTCTGTCTAAAGTTAAAATAGGTAAAATATGAAACGCACATTTCAGCCAAGCAACAGAAAAAGAAAGAATAAACACGGTTTTAGAGAAAGAATGGCCTCTAAGAACGGTCGCAAAGTACTCTCACGCAGAAGAGCTAAAGGTAGAAAAAGATTAACTGTTAGTGACGAATATTAATTGAAACGATTTGGTCTTTCCTCATCGGAAAGAATCAGAAGTAAAAAGGAATTTGATCTGCTATACTCTGCCGGTAAAACTGTGGTTTCGGCAGATAAAAGAATTAAAACTGTTTATTTTTTTGAAAAGAATACCAAACCGGAAGTTAAAGCTGCATTCGCCGTCTCTAAAAAAGCAGGGAATGCTGTTTGGAGAAATAGAGTAAAAAGATTACTACGGGTTTCTTACAGGCTTAATAAGGAATCTTTATTGAGTACTTGTACGTCCAATGATATATTTCTTTTAGTTGTATTTTCTCCCTTTTCTGTTAATAGTAACAATTTTAAAAAAATTAATTTAAATGACGTATTGCCCGGTGTTATCGAGCTAATTGAAAATATCAGGCAGAGTTTATAAAATGCGCTATGCATTTATTTTTTTAATTAAAATTTATCAGAAGGCAATTTCCCCTATGTTCCCTCCTTCTTGCAGATTTTACCCTACTTGTTCTAATTATGCAGTAGAATCTTTTAGGAAGTATGGAGTGTTAAAAGGGGGTGCTAAAGCTATCTGGCGGATTTTAAGGTGTAATCCTTTCGGTAAGGGAGGATATGATCCGGTAGATAAAAACTTGGAAGGTGACAATGGATAAAAATACTTCAATGGCATTTATTTTAATTGCTGTTATTTTAATGATCTGGCTTTATCTTAATTCTAATTCTACTCCAACACAACAGCCTCAGCAGCAAAACCAGGAACAACAGGCTAATCAGCAGCAGCAGCCCGCACAAAATCCTCAGGCTCAGAAGCAAACTGCTGCACCTAAAGAAGATAACAAAGAAATTAAAGACAGCACCTATATTAGCCCTGCAAGTTCTCCCGAAAAAATTGTCACTATCGAAACCGACCTTGCAATTATTGAAATGACCTCCAAAGGGGGACAAATTAGAAAATGCTACCTTAAAAATTATGAAACATGGTATCATAGCGACTTCGATGAAAAAACCGATTTCTACAACACTCATATACAGTTAATAAACCAAACAGATCCCGGAAACCTTAGCATTGTATTTGTTACAAAAGACGGCAAGGATGTTAACACTTCCGATATGAATTTTGCTTCCGATAACACATCTTATAAATATAAACTCACCGGAAATGATTCTTTATCTATTAAATATACATTTACAACTAAGAATAATAAAAAAATAAGCAAAGTATATACCTTTAAGGGAAATGATTATGCTTCCCGCTTTGATCTTTTACTTGAAAATATGGACGATGTTATCACTTACCGCTACGAAGTACACTGGGCCAACGGTATAAATTATGTTGAAGCAAACTCTAAAGATGAATCTGCTTATTCAAGTGCTACTGTTTATTCGGGGGAAGGGAAAACCACTTTCCATGCTTCATCTGATAAACCCGAATTAAAAACGTATAACGGAAAAATTGACTGGGTAGGCATAAAAGATAAATATTTTGCCGTAATAATTGCCCCTTTAAATCAAACTATGGAAGGAGCCGCCTTAACGGGGAATCAGGTTAAAGTGGGACAGGATGGACTTAAAGAATATTACAATGCAAATTTTAAAGTCCCTTTTAGCGGCGAGAAGATTCACAGGAACTCATATTTTCTTTATTTAGGCCCTGTAGATTATACACTTTTAAAATCATACCACAAGCATCTTGAATCTATTTTCCAGTTTAACAATTTCCTCGGGCTTGGTTTTATTATTACCCCAATCTCGGAATATTTATTCCTTCCATTTCTAAAATTCTTACACAGTTTTATTTTTAATTACGGTTTGGTAATTATTCTTTTCACATTAGTTATTAAGATTCTTCTTCATCCCCTTACAAAACAGAGCTTAAAATCGATGAAGAAAATGCAGCTTCTTCAGCCTATGATTAATGAGTTAAAAGAAAAATATAAAGATGATTCGGCACGCGTACAAAAAGAGCAGATGAAACTTTATTCCACTTACGGAATCAGTCCCGCAGGAGGATGTCTGCCAACTCTCCTTCAAATGCCTATTCTTATATCATTATATACAGTGTTCAATGTAGTTATTGATATTAGGCATGCACCGTTTATGCTATGGATAAATAACCTTTCCGCTCCCGATGTCATACTAAGGTGGGATTATCCTCTTCCATTAATCAATAACAGCTTAAGCGGATTAGCTCTGCTGATGTGTATTACAATGTTTATTCAGCAGAAAATGACTATTAAAGACCCATCACAAAAGATGATGGTTTATATGATGCCTGTTTTAATGTTTATTATGTTCAATGCGCTTCCTTCCGGACTTAATCTTTACTATTTAATGTTTAACCTTTTTTCAATTGCACAGCAATGGTATGTTATGCACAGATCAGATGATATAAAATTAGTTCCCGTTGAAAATCCTAAAAAGAAAGGGGGATTTATGCAGCGCATGATGGAAGCAGCAGAAAAACAGCAGGAAGTTCAAAAGAAAAATCAAAAAAGAAAGTAATCCTTTAAAATAAAGGTGTTTCTTTTGATTAAAAGAATAATAATATTTTGCCTGTTTTTTATATCGGCGGCATATTCTCAGGAAAAGATTAAACTTTCACTTGAGTATGTTGAAAAAAAACTTCCTTTCGGATTGGTTGAGAAAGTACCCGCCAATTTTCCTAAAATTACATTATCATTAAGCGGCGGCGGTTCAAGAGGAGCCGCTCATATTGGCGTACTTAAAGCATTTGAAGAAAATGATATCCCCTTCCAGACAATATTCGGCACAAGCATGGGAAGTTTTATAGGAGGCATGTATGCTTCCGGTTATTCCGTCTCTCAGATTGATTCCATCGTTAACAATTCCAACTGGAATTCCTTTTCTTCCATTAAAGAAGTAAACAGGAATGAGCTATTCATTGATCAAAAGATTACCGAGGAAAAGGCAATTTTTGCAGTACGCTTAAATGGTTTCAATCCGGTTATTCCTCAGTCAATTAATACGGGACAGGGGGTAGCCAACTTTCTAAACCTGCTTACACTTTATGCCCCGCTTCACGTTGAAAATAATTTTAATGAATTACTTTATGACTTCAAAGCTGTTGCCACCGATTTTAAAACTGCTGAAACTGTTATTTTCGATAAAGGTTCTTTAAGCTTTGCATTAAGAGCAAGTTCAAGTGTTTCTCTTGTCCTTCCCCCAATTAAAAAAGATTCCATGCTGCTTGTTGACGGAGGCCTAGTTGCAAATATACCTGTAATTCCTGCACGTAAAGACGGGGCGGACTTTATTATTGCATCCAACACAACAAGCCCGCTGCGCAGTGAAGATGAATTAAATTTGCTTTGGGAAATTGCAGACCAGATGGTAAGCATTCCAATGAAAATCCTTGATGACCAGCAGCTTAAAGAGGCGGATATTGTACTTTCCCCTGCTATAAAGGAAATTAAAAATAATGATTTCACCAAACTGCCTGCAGTAATTAAAGCCGGATATGACTGTGCAATCCGGAATATGAATTTGATTAAAGAAAAAATTAAAAAAAGTTTCTTAGCCAAACTTAAGAAAGAAGATCAGTATTTTTACCGCATTACTCTTGATACCAACCCCACTGAATACGAAAAGGAAGTTTTTTCGGACATTAGTTCTAAAGAAGTGATAACAGGTAATGAACTTTTGTATGAATTATATTTAATCGGGAGAAAAGGGATTTTCGATTCTCTTTATATAGAAGTTATTCCTTCGGGCAGTAATAACATTTTAAAAGTCATTGCCAAAGAAAACCCGCTTGTCAACTATATAGATTTGAACGGTATTACATTAATAAAATCGGAAACGGTGCACAATCTATTTTCAGGATTAAAAGGGAAACACTACAACAGCAAAAGCATCCTTAATGCGGTTATACATACCCTTTCCACTTACAGATCAGAAGGTTATCCTTTTGCCTATGTAAAAAATATTACCTTTGATAAAAAGACCGGAGTTTTATCAATTACATTTGATGAACTGAAAATTTCCGACCTTGAAATTACTGGGAATAAAAAAACTGATCCCGGTATAATAAAACGTGAGTTTGTTTTTAAGAATGGAACTATAAAATATGACGCCATACAAACCGGCTTGGAAAATTTAAGGGCAACAAACATTTTTGATAATGTAGAAGTATCACCGGTTACTATTGACGGAGTGAACAAGCTTAAAGTTGATGTGACAGAAAAATTATCTACTGTTCTGCGTGTGGGATTGAGAGTAGATAATGAAAACATGACTCAATTATCACTTGATCTAAGAGATGAAAATTTCTTCGGCACCGGTTCGGAATTCGGGCTTTTCGGATCAGCCGGCTCAAGATCCCGCTCCCTCACTCTTGAACACAAATCGAACCGCGTTTTCGATTCTTATCTTACTTATAAACTAAAATTATTCTATGATTCAAGGGATATTAATGTTTACAGCAATGATACTACCGAAGAATACAACCACATTGAAAGAGTTAAGACAGGCGAATATACACAAACATCTTACGGTATTTCTGTAGGGCTTGGTACTCAGGTTCAGAGATTCGGCAATATATTGCTTGAAACAAAATACTTCAACGATCAAATAGTAAATATAGGTTCTTATGACGGGCCCACCTATAACATCGGCATAATGAGTGTACGCTTAAGCCTGATTATTGATTCACAAAATAAATATCCTTTCCCTACGGACGGTTTTCTCATAAATTCATATTATGAAACTGCGCAGTCTATTCTCGGCAGCAGGACCGGATATACTAAAGTATATTTCGATTATAAAAATATATTCAGCCCAATCAAGTCGCATACTTTTACCGGTAGATTTATAATCGGTTCGGCGGATGCTACCCTGCCATTAAGTCAAAATTTTTCTCTTGGCGGCCAGAATTCATTTTTCGGAATGCATGATTATGAATTCCGGGGCAGACAAATATTCCTGGCCTCCCTTGAATACCGTTATATGCTACCGTTTAGCTTGTTTTTTGATACCTACATTAAGGCACGGTATGATCTGGGTTCTATATGGTCGGAAAAAGAAGAAATTCGTTTCAAAGATTTAAGGCACGGCATTGGTGCTTCACTTGCCTTCGATACTCCTATCGGCCCGGCTGAATTTTCTGTTGGTGAAAGTTTTTATTTTAAAAATACGTTACAGAATACTGCAATTGTGTGGGGTTCGCCTTATTTTTATTTCAGTGTTGGTTATAATTTTTAATTTGATTTTATTCAGCTTAAAGAAGACAGCCTTTTATATTCCATTGCTTTTTCAGAATCCCCTTTCCTTTCATACAGCTTTGCAAGATTATCATATATAAGCCTTTTATTCTTAACCTTATCCGAAAATGATTCAGCCACTTCAAGTATAACGCTGTTTGTAGGAATGTTAATTTCGTAATTATAAAGCTGAAGAAGCCTGAGGTAGGGTTCACATTCCTGTGGATTTTTATATATTGCTTTAACAAAATATGAGATTGAGTCTTCCATTCGTTCATAATCGGAGGATAAATTTGAGAATATTCTGCCGGTCCACACAAATAAATCGAATGCATTTTCACTGAATACCTTAGAAAGGTGCTCTGTGTACATTTTCAATTCTTCACCGGAAAGGACCGGATTTGCAAGAAGTATCTTATAAAGCTCTATATCTGAAATATGGTGGGTTATTGCCTTTCTGAAAGTATCGAAAAGCTCATCCGGGGAGTTTGAATTTCTGAATATATGCTCTATTTCTTTATTCATTTTGTATCCGCTAAACAAAAGTATAGAAAGTTAAGTATGATGCGGCAAATATTGTTAAATTCCTATGCATGAAAATAATATTTTTTTGTAACATTTATTACTTTTATTTCGTCTTTATATTAAGAAAACAGGGCAGATGACGGAAGAGGCAAAGTACAAATATCTTATTAAGCTCTATAAGAATAACATTTACACTTATTCTGTATATATGCTTAGAAACAGAATGGACGCCGAGGACGTTACTCAGGAAGTTATGATTAGAATATGGAAAAATATAAATGAATTTAATCCGTTAGCCGCTAAAGCCTGGATTATGAAAACCACCCATAATTTATGCATTGATTTCCTCCGTAAACGAAGCAACTCAGCCAATAAAGAGGTTTCAATTGACGAACAATTCGAAGATACCTTTTCCTCCGGGAGCAGCGAACCTGATGAATTATTAGATCTAAAAAATCTTGATGAGAAAATCAAACTTGCTATCCGGAACCTGCCTCAAAACCTTAAAAGCGTTTTTGTCCTATATGAAATTCAAAACATGAAATATAAAGAAATCAGCAAAGCTCTTGATATTCCCCTTAACAGCGTAAAGGTTTACATTTTGCGCGCAAGAAAAAGATTACAGGAAGAATTAAAAGCTCACATTCACAGTGGAGTTACTTCTAATGAATGAAAAATTACTAAATAAAATTATCTGCACCGCTTACGGGGACGCATCTATAATTGATAAATTGCATGTGCGCCTGCTTGCACTAAAAAACAAAGAAATTAATGCATTGCTTCTTGAATATAAAAAGAGCGCACAGCTTGTACACAGGATGCCTGAAGAATCTGTTAGCGATTCTGTCATCAGGCGGGTTTACAGTAATCTGAATCTAAATAACGAAAGCAATTTCGTTTTAAAAGCTAAAACATTTTCATTCTTTTACAGGCGTCCCATAGCAGCATCGGCGGCATTAGTAGTTGTTTCTATTATAATTGCCATATCTGTCTTTATTTATAACCCCGTTCATAAAACCGAATATAAACCCGAAGAAATTGAACGCGCAGCAGTGCAGGCAAATGAGGTATTTAAATTTGTTAATAATACCTTTACCAATGCAGGACGAACTGTTAAAGAAGATGTTATTGAAAAAAATGTAAACAAACCGATTAATGAAAAATTAAATACAATTTCTAAAATAATAACTAAAGGAGAAGTAAAATGAAAAAGATTCTATTCTTTGCTTTTTTATTCCTTTTTTCTTCCGCCTGCCTATTTGCACAAAAGGGAAATTATACAAAAGAACCGGGCTATGTAGATATTAGCTTCCTTTCTGAATATACTTCCGGCGATAACGGCAGCGAAGTTTTAATTGAAGAAGGAATGATGAAAATGCTTGCCCAAATGACAGGCGGAAATGACAGCTCAATAACCGGTCAGCTTAAAGCTATTAAATTAATTCATTTAATTTCTTTTGATGCCGGCGGCGATGTGATTAAAACAATGGAATCTAAAATTGCCGATATTGACCGGGATTTACTAAGTAAAAATTGGGACCGAATTGCCAAAACAAAGTCGGATAAAGAATACGCCAATATTTATGTCAAATCCTCCGGCGACGGTAAGTTTCTTGGATTATTTATTGCATCCGTTAACTATAAATCAGGGAAAACATCATTTGTAAATATTGTAGGCAATATTGACCCTGCTGTTATAGGCAAACTGCCTAAAGAATGGAAACTTCCTGAAATGCTTAAAATGAAGCGGGATAAAAATAATGGAGAGAAGAAAGAAAAAGAAGATTAATATTTTAACACTCTCTGTTATATATTTAATAAGGGCTGCAAAATGCAGCCCTTTATTTTTTTAAATATATTCCATATGTTAGCGGCAAGGAGAATAGTCATACCGTGGAAAGAAAGACTTAATATAGAAGGAAAAATGAAAAGGCTAATATTATTATTTATAGCATTCAACTTAACTATCTATGCGCAAAGCAATGTGGGGTTAAATACGCCTGAAATGTCTTTACCTGATAGTCTCTTAGGTAAAAAGAGCCTTAGCATTTATATTGATTTTATCATTGATGAAAATTGTAAAATAATTAATTATTATATTTCTGCCATATTTAAATCTTGGGGCGCTGGATTAAAAAAATATGCTTTTATTTATAGGTCTTATTATTCAAAAAATAACACAAAGGAAGGAAGCGAAATAGTAAAAATATTACAACCGTGGCTTAAAGAATTTGCCGAAAAAACATTTTATGTAAAAACATCAGATTGGAAGGATATTAAAGCAGTAAACGGATTTCCTTTCCAGAAAAGCATCGAAATTCGCTATGGTCCACGACCAACTACTAAGAAAAGTGATTCATTAAATTCTTCGTCGCATCCGGACTTTTTTCCTTGACGCAGAAAAGGTTTAGAGTTATATTATTGAAAAGAATATGCATTTTTATATTACATATAAGCACACGTCTAAGAGATTTTATTTTTTAATATAATTGATTATGCCCTTATGCTAAACCATAAACATCCTGTGTCGTTTTTTACTGATAAAATAGATTTCCAGTCCCGTCAGGAGTTTCCTCCTGACGGTTTTCTACCTGGAAAGGAAAAATTATTATTATAGAGCGTCAGGGACAAAAGTCCCGACTCGACGGAAACAACAAACTTAGCATCTTGCCACCTAAAAAAATTGAAAGGTAAAGAAATGCATGATATCGTCCATGAAATAAATAATTTTCTTAATGCTAACGGCATAGAACCAACTTTATTTATTGCAATAACTTTTACAATATTAGTGGTTTGGCGAAAATATAAAGATTTTAAAAATTGGAAGAATATTAGCATTAATCGTAAGCAATTTCTTGTTATTGGAATTTTAATAGTCCTATTGGCATGGTATACATATTTTATTACTTTAAGTAAAGCAGAATGATTTTTGTTTTAGAATATTATTTTTTCCAGTCCCGTCAGGAATTTTCTCCTGACGGTTTTCTACCCGGAAAGGATAAATTAGTATTATAGAGCGTCAGGGACAAAAGTCCCGACGCGACGTAAAAAAACAAAAAACAAACTAATTCAAATAGGATAATATTTTTGAGTCTCGACCTGATAATTTCTTGCCGGGAATTGAGTAATCGCCTGAGAAGATTAAATCGAAATACCTGCAAGTACAAAATCAACTGCAATAACAGTAAGGATATGGAACTCATCACCAACCTCTTCTCTTACGAAGAGAAGAGGCTAAAGATTTCGTGTTTTACGGCGCATAAAAAGAAAGTATTTTACTGATCCCACCCCAAACTCCTTTCCAAAAATGTGATGTGCTTTTTCTTCTGCGCATTAAAAGAATTACGTATAGAAATTTCATATAGTGAAGCGAAAAGCGATAAAATCTGTCTGACGAGTCCGCTTTATATTAATGGCGGACGAGGAGTTTTTTTATCGCCGCTGAACGCAATGAAATTTTAGTAATTCTTTTTAAGCGCAAGTTTCTTTTGCTTCTTTTCTTCCGTGAAGAAAAGAAGGTGGCAAAATAATCCATTTGCACAAAAGATGTGACTGCAATGTAGTTGCGATAGGGGTATGCCTCGATACGATTCCTTCGGAATCACTCGGCAACCCCCAAATGCCGGGTGTTGAGTGATCCGTCAATAGACCGCTATGATAATAATTTAGCCTAATAAGAAAAAATATGTACGTGGTAAGCTTTTAGCTCAATAAACAAACCTACCGAATGTATTTCTTCCGCGCTGCGGTGATAAATCTGGTTATGCATCAGATCCGTAAGAGCAACATCTTCAGGATAGCCTGAAATATCAACCTTTAGCCTGCATGTAGAAGTGACGTCCGAATAATTAATAACAACAAGCCTTCTTTCATTTTTAAATTTCCATTGCCATGCAAGAATATTCTGGAAAGTCTGGTTATTATACCATGATGCGGCAGGTTCAAGAAGAGTCCATTCGCCCGATTTGAATATTTCTTCTTTAGTAATGTTAAGAAGTTTATTGTAAAAATCATAAATGCATAGATTTACCTGTTCATTCTGCTCCCTTCCGAGCTGCAGGGGCATTCTTATTTTTTTTCCTTCAAACTGGCCGTCATAATAAAAATGCATTCCCGGAATTGTACTTATAATTGCCGCCGCCGCTTTAACTCTTTCTTTACCGAATAGTACGAGTGATCTTTTCTCATCATGATTTTCAATAAAACGCGCACATTTTTTCTGGAAATCATCTTCTGCCGAAAGGTGTTCAAAAATACCCCGTGTGTAATTAACAGCAAGCCTGTCGGTTAATTTTTTATCGTAAGTAAAATCAAATCCAAGCTGCTGTAAGGGGTATTCAAGATCCCAGTAAGCTTCAGCAAGAAAAATAAAATCGGGATAAATATTTTTTATTGTTGGAATAGCTTCCTGCCAGAATTCTTTTTCCGGTTTTTTATAACCGCTTTTTTCAAGAGCGCCTCCCCACGTATTCTGAAATACATTATTCAGCACGAGGATAGACATATCGCAGCGTACGCCGTCGCACAAGCCAGCAATATAGGTAAGGGAGTTAATCATAAATTCCCTTGCTGCAGGGGCATAATAATTTACCTGTACCGTATCAAGCCATGCAGGAAAGAATGGATCGCGCCCGTGCGCATAATAGTTATTATCGTTATCCGGTTTATAAAAAGTGTGAGGATCTTTATTAAATGTTTCTTCACTTACGTTAAGAAATATTTCGGGTATTATATTTATTAAAGTTGTCTCAGCGTGGAAATGATTGGGTATAAAATCGAGGAACAATTTCATTCCTTTTTTATGCAGAGTTTCTCTTATTTTTTTAATGCTCTCTTCGTGTCCCAAATGCGGGTTTACTTCATACCTGTCAATTGCATAAGGGGAACCGATTATATCTTCATCTTTCCAGTCTCTAAGTGCACGGTCATATTCATGGACAAGTGATTCTTCAAAACAATATTTTTTTACGGCATCATCTTTTAATTTCCAAATGCCCATAAGCCATACGTAATCAATCCCTTTGCTTTTAAGGGAATCCCAGTAACTTTCGGGTATATCATCAAGTTTTGCTTTTTTTGTCGGTGTGTCAAACCTTCGAATCCATATTCGAGTATTAATTTCATACAAACCCGGATTAGGAATATTTTGTAAATTTAATTGGCTCATTATTCAACCTTCTGTGCTATTTATTGGTAATAGCTTTTTTTTCTTCCATTAATTCTTTATTTACTTTTAATAAAGTCAGCTGTTCCGCCTCATCGTTTGTTTTTGAAATCCGTTCATTAGTCAATTTAATCTGTTCATCTATTCGGTATATTTTAAAATTTGCAACAGTATCAACGGCATATTTAAAGGAATCTTTTTCAATTTCCCCGTTCATTGCAAGTTCATCCCATTTTTTGCTGATGGAATCATCAGTAAAAGAAAAACCGAAAAGCATCTTTTTTAATTCCTCATCTTCAATCTTCTCAATTATGAAAGAAGGGCTTACAGAACCTGCTTTCATGCAATCGAAGACTATGTTAGCCACCGCTTTATATTTCCCGTTAATAAAATCATCGGGTAATAGATTATCGAAAATATAACCTATTATTTTAAGATTGCCCCCTATTAATAGACGCAATATGCTCTTTTCATAGGGATTTTCGGTCAGGGCTTTATTCAATGAAGCAACCGCCTGAACTGCTGGTTTTGACTGAATTGGGCGGTTTTCCCTGTCATCCTGCCTCTTTAACAGCTTATTTAATTCGGTTTCTATTAACTTTTCCCGCAAATTGAATTTTTTTGATATTGATTTTATTGTAAGGTTTCTCTTCAATTCATCCGATATTAAAGCAGCACTTTTAACAAGCTCCCGTATTGCCTCTGCCTGTTTTGCGGGGTCTTCAAACATACCGGCGCTTTCAAACTGTGCCGACTGGTACTCAAGAAAATTTCTTGCATTATTAATAAATTCATAAAATTCATCTTTGCCTGAATTATTAATAAATGAATCGGGATCTTCCCCTTTAGGCAGTGACGCAATTTTAAGATCAAAATCATGTTTAAGAAGAAGTTCAATACTCCGCATTGAAGCCTTCTCCCCTGCGGTATCGGAATCAAAAAGTAAAATTACATTTTTTGTAAAACGCGAAAGCAACTGCGCCTGCTCTTCCGTAAAAGCCGTGCCCGATGAAGCAACTACGTTTTTTACTCCATGCTGATAAAGGGAAATTAAATCCATATACCCTTCAACAACTATAGCCTTATCAAGTTTCCGTATTTCTTCCTTTGAATGAAATAATCCGTATAAAGATTTTCTTTTGGAATACACAATAGACTCAGGCGAGTTAAGATACTTTGCCGCGTTCTCCTGATTTTCAAGTATTCTTCCCCCGAAAGCTATAACCCTTCCGTTGGGAGAAAAGATAGGAAATATTACGCGCCCTCTGTATTTATCATAATAATTTCCGTCATCGCGTGTGTCTATAAGCCCAAGTGCTTTAGCCTTTATAAGATCTATTTTATTTTCTTTTGCTGCATTAAGAAAATGATCCCAACCGTATAGCGCAAAACCAAGCCCGAATATTTTTTGTGTCTGTACTTTTATGTTACGCTTTTTAAAATATTCCCGTGCTGTTTCCCCATCTGCATTTTTAAGAAGTATGTCTGAAAAATAACGTGCGGCAAAAACATTTATTTCATAAAGGCTTTCCTGTTCAGTCTGTTCGGTTGGTTCATTTCTATTGTCGTAAGTAAGCTGAATACCAAAGTGTTCGGCTACTTCCTGCACAGCTTCAACAAAGGAAATGTTTTTATAATCCATAAGGAATGAAAATACATTCCCCCCCGCATGGCAGCCGAAACAGTGGAATATCTGCTTCTCTGTACTAACGGTAAAGGAAGGAGTTTTTTCCTGATGAAACGGGCACAGCCCTATATAGTTCTTTCCCCGTTTCTTTAGTTGTACATATCCCGAAATAATATCAACAATATCAGCAGAACTTCTTACTTCTTCTATCTTTTCTTCAGGTATTTTCAATAATAATCCGCTAAAATGATTTTTGCCTAACTGATAAATATAATCATTTATTTTAATTTATCTGGGATTAAAATCACATACTTTTTTTATGAGCTTTAATTGAGTTTTTAAGCAAAATAATTTATAAAATTCGAACAAATTCAAGCTTTTTATTTTCTTTCACAACTCTTAGGACGCCGCACATGAAGCCGCCTAATATTTTTTTATAGTCTGAACTCACCTCGGTCTTCTCTTGGGAAGAGAGGATGTCGTTGTGCAAAATTTCTGACATAGCAGATGATGTTTTTGCCTTGATGCCGTAGGCATCACAGATGGGAAAAAGCCGAACTCACCTCGGTCCTCTCTTGAGAAGATAGGATGTCGTTATGCAAAATTTCTGACATAGCAGATGATGTTTTTGCTTTGATGCCGTAGGCATCACACATGGGTAAAAGCCGAACTCACCTCGGTCCTCTCTTGGGAAGAGAGGATGTCGTTATGCAAAATTTCTGATATTGCAAATGATGTTTTTGCTTTGATGCCGTAGGCATCACACATGGGAAAAAGCTGAACTCACCTCGGTCCTCTCTTGGAAAGAGAGGATGTCGTTGTGCAAAATTTCTGACATAGCGAATGATGTTTTTGTTTTGATGCCGTAGGTATCACACATGGGTAGGCGTCGCACATGGGTAGAATAATAACGCCCGCATGAGCGGGCGTTATTTAATGAAATTAAAACGTAAAGGTTACACCCAGTTTAAATGTTTCGAATGTGAATGGAGTTTCTGTTTCAAAAGGCCAGTTCATCTTGTCTTTTCTCAAAAGATAAAAACCGTAAGAAAGCGCATTTTTCAAAACCATATCAACAATTGGAACTGCTGCGGGAGAAGAACGTTCAATGCGGTGAATAAAAGAATTCAGGCACCCTTCTGCAGCTGATTCAATAATTTCACTTCCGGCCCAGTACCAAAACATTAAACGGGGATAAATAACCGAATATTCATAACCTGCACTTAAAGATATTGTTGAAGCAATTTCCAGTTTAACTCCCCCTTCATTAATTGAGTTGAAACGTAAATCGCTTCCATACCTGTCTATAAGGTCGTTATCGGGATAGATATACCCGGGGTTAACACCGGCGAATTCAATCTTTCTAAAACTTGTAACCCCAAAACCTCCGCTGCTGTAAGGAATTATTGCAATTACACCCAGATTATATCCAACACCTTCGGAATTGATAAAACCAAATCTGTAGGCTTCAACATTAAATTTAGTAAGGCTTTTATCGGTTGAAGAAAAATCACTTTTTATCCAGGATCCGTAGACGGAATTCTCTTTCATTTTAAGAATGTAATCTTCTCTTCCTTCATTCATATCCCTGTAGCCGAGTTTAACTTCCCCAAGTCCAATCTGGTTAAATTTTGTGTTAAAAGAATTGTGTCCCGGCTGTAAAAATCCGTAATCGAGTTCAATGAAAGGATTGCCTCTCAACCTCCAGTCGAGCCATTTAGATTTGCCCCAATTCGACCAGAAATTTTCCTCGTCGTTGTCTTTATCTTTATTCTTCTTTTTACTTTCCTGGGCATTAATATTTACAGAAAAAATAAAAGCTGCGGCAATTAACAAAAGAAATAATTTCTTTGCCATCGGTTTCTCCAATTACTTTAATGATTTAGATGACAATTAGACGAGGCTATACATTCTATTGTTACATGACAAAAGAGTTCGGTTTAATAAAAAGCAAACAGGAAGAATTCTTAGGCTACTTTAATGCCTGACTTTTGTTCCAGGGTCTTAATAAGAGTATCCATTAAAACATCATTCTGAACCGGTTTTGTAATAAAAATATCTACACCGGCTTTATATGCATTATCTTTATCTCTCTGAAAAGCATGGGCAGAAAGGCCTACTACAGGGAGATTTTTATAATCTTCCATTTCTCTAATTTCTTTAGTAAGCTGCAGGCCGTCTTTTTTCCCGCGCAGTGAAATATCCATAAGGATTATATCGAACTTTTTCTGGTTAAGCTTCTCATAAAATGTTTCGGAGGAATCGCATATTTCCAATTCAAATTTTCTTTTCAAAAAAATCTGCAAAAATTTCTGATTTTCGTAATCATCTTCTACTATTAATAACCTTGGTTTTGATTGAACTGTTTCCGACATGGCTTATTCCGCTTTTTTTCCTTTATTATTATCGAAAAACAAAACTAATGTTTAAGCCTTAAAATATGCTGATTTATTAGTTTTATTTTTTCCACATGAATAAAAATAATTAATTAGAATACTCTTTCCAACTTTTTATTTCTAAATCCTCCATACTTTTATTGCTCAAAGCCTCTGCCAGACGCATGGCAATCTGCCTGTTAGTTATTAAGGGAATCTTATAATCTACTGCCGTACGCCTTATAATATAGTCGTTATTTAGCTCTTCTTCCTGATTATTTTTAGGTAAATTGATAACAAGTCCTATTTTACCTGTTTTCAGGTAGGTTACAGCATTCGGTTCTGCCGATTTTAGAGGCCATGCCAATAATTCCACATCCATGCCGTTATCTTTCATAAATTTGGCAGTTCCCTGTGTAGCATATATTTTTATCCCCAATTTCCTGAAAACCTTGGTTGTTTCCAGCAATTCGGATTTAGATTCTACCGGGCCTGATGAAATAAGAAGGGATTTTATTGGGAACCTGTAACCAACAGAAATAAGGGATTTAAGGAATGCTTCGTCAAAATCGTCCCCTAAACAGGCTACCTCCCCTGTAGAAGCCATTTCGACCCCTGTAGTAGGGTCAGCCCCTTCAAGGCGGGTAAATGAAAACTCCGGAGCCTTAACCCCCACATAATTATAGTTAAAACTTAAATCTTCTAATTTTTCTACTTCTTCTCCTACAATTACGCGGGAAGCATATTCTATGAAATTCTTTTTAAGAGTTTTGGATACAAATGGAAAACTGCGGGATGCCCTTAAATTACATTCTATAACTTTAACCTTGTTATCCTTTGCAATAAACTGAATATTAAAAGGCCCGTTTATATTAAGGGATTGCGCAATTGCGGAAGAAATTTTCTTTATCTGCCTTATTGTTTCAAGATATGTTCTTTGCGGAGGAAGTACAAGAGTTGCATCGCCGGAATGCACTCCTGCATTTTCAACATGTTCCGAAATTGCAGAACACATTATTTCCCCATTTTTAGCAACAGCATCAAACTCAAGTTCTTTTGCATTAACAAGGAATTTGCTTATTACAATCGGATGATCTGAAGATATATCCACTGCTTTCTGTAGAAATTTTATCAGTTCATTATCATTCATAGCAGTTGCCATAGCAGCGCCGCTTAAAACATAACTCGGCCTTACAAGAACTGGGTAGCCTACTTTATTGGCAAACTCAACTGCATCAGGCAGGGAATGAAGTTCGCGCCATTCCGGCTGACCAATTTCAAGCCTGTCAAGCATGGCGGAAAATTTACTTCTGTCCTCTGCGGTATCAATTGACACGGGGGAAGTACCCAATATTTTTAAATTTTGTTTATCAAGTTTAAGTGCCAGATTGTTCGGTGTCTGTCCTCCCATGGAAAGTATAATTCCCAATGGATGGAGCCTTTCATAAATTTCCCTGATTGTTTCAACGGTCAATTCTTCAAAGAAGAGCGCATCGAATTCATCATAGTCAGTACTCACGGTTTCGGGATTACAATTAATCATAACGGTATTGTAACCAAGGTTACGAAGAGTTTTTCCTGTAATTACACAGCACCAATCGAATTCAACCGAGCTTCCTATGCGGTACGGCCCCGAGCCGAGTATTATTACCGTATTTCTGAAATTAAATTTTTCTTCATCTTCATAACAATTATAAGTAAGATAAAGATAATTTGTTCGCGCAGGATATTCAGCCGCAAGAGTATCTATCTGTTGAACCGATGGTTTAATACCGAATATTTTTCTAAGGTTGGCAATTTCATCTGCCGTAGATTTTATTGTAAATGCTATTTGTTCATCGCTGAAGCCGTGTTTCTTTGCTTCAAGAAGAAGGTCTTTTGAAATTTCCGATGCCGGGCTTTGCTCAAGTTCGTTTTCAATTTCAACAATATTTCTAATCTTATATAAGAACCATTTATTAATATGTGTAAGGTCATGTATCCAATCTACCGAGTAGCCTTTCTTTAAAGCCTGTACAATTGCAAATATTCTTTCTTCCGTAGGTTCCTTTAATGATGTTTCAAGATCATCAAACTCAATCTGGTTTTTATTTGCCACCAGCCCGTTTACGCCGATATCCAGCATGCGTAATGCTTTCTGAAATGCTTCTTCAAATTTTCTGCCTATTGCCATTACCTCGCCGACCGATTTCATTGATGAGCCGAGTTCCTTCTTTACATGGCGGAATTTTTTCAAATCCCACCGGGGCATTTTAACGGCAATATAATCAAGCGCGGGTTCAAAAAATGCTTTTGTAATTTTTGTTACCGAATTAGGAAGCTCGAACAAGCCATATCCGAGTGCAATTTTAGCCGCAACAAATGCAAGAGGATAGCCTGTTGCTTTTGAAGCAAGTGCAGAACTGCGCGATAACCTTGCATTAACTTCTATAACTCTGTAATCTTCCGATTCTGCATCTAATGCGTACTGAATATTGCATTCACCAATTATACCCAGATGCCTTATTGTTTTGATTGCAATTTCCCTTAGCTTATGAAATTCAGTATTTGACAAAGTCTGGCTTGGTGCAACTACAATACTTTCCCCGGTGTGAATGCCCATAGGGTCTAAGTTTTCCATGTTGCATACAGTTATGCAGTTATCATATTTATCCCGCACAACTTCATACTCTATTTCTTTCCATCCTTCAAGATATTCTTCCACAAGTATCTGAGAAGAATAACTTAATGCTTTAGCAGCACGTTTCTTAAGTTCATTTTTATTTCTGCATATTCCCGAACCAAGCCCGCCGAGTGCAAATGCAATTCTTATAATAACCGGGAATCCTAATTTAGCGGCATAATCAACAGCTTCATCAACACTTGCAACAGCTTTGCTTTGCGGAACTTTTACTTCAATTTCAGCAAGCTTTTGTTTGAATCTTTCCCTGTCTTCCGTATCTACAATTACATCCACCTGAGTGCCGAGTACTTCCACATCATATTTTTTTAGAATCTCTTTTTTATATAATTCCATTCCGCAGTTGAGCGCTGTCTGTCCGCCGAAACCTAGCAGAATTCCATCGGGACGTTCTTTTTTTATTACTTCCTCAACAAAATCTACGGTAATAGGGAGAAGGTAGACCCGATCTGCAAGATAATCAGAAGTTTGTATTGTAGCTATATTGGGATTTATAAGTACAGTGTAAATACCTTCTTCTTTAAGTGCTTTAATTGCCTGGCTGCCTGAATAATCAAATTCTCCGGCTTCGCCGATTTTTAAGGCTGAACTGCCTATAACCAAAACTTTCTTTATATGTCCTGTCACTTTATCTCGCTTATAAATTCATCAAAAATAAATGCTGTATCTACGGGACCGGGAGCAGCTTCCGGATGAAACTGAACTGTTCTCCATGGAAGCCAGCGGTGTTTTAATCCTTCATTGGTACCGTCATTAAGATTTTCGAACGAAGTAATCCAGCCGTCGGGCAGTGAATTAGTATCTACTGCAAAACTATGATTCTGCGATGTAACAAAACATTTCGTACCGCGTGCTTCTTTAACCGGCTGGTTTTGCGATCTGTGCCCATATTTCAATTTATATGTTTTTGCTCCTGCTGCCAGGGAAATAATCTGATGCCCCATGCAAATACCGAGCATAGGTATTTTCCTTTCAAAGAGTTTAGCAACCTTTGCTACCAGATCTTTATATACTGCCGGATTGCCCGGCCCGTTGGAAATTACAATACCATCGAACTGTTCTTTTTCAAAATCATGATCATAAGGGGCTCTAATTACCGTTACATCTTCTCTTATTAGGTTTTTAATTATTGAGTTTTTACATCCGCAATCAATCAGCAATATTTTTTTCTTTCCGCTGCCTATTACCTGAACTTTATCTATTGTGACTTTCGAGATCAAGTCATCTTCATCGGGGTCATAAAATTCAATTTCTTCACCGCTGAGTTCAATTTTGGCAGGCATTGTGCCATGTTCCCTTAAAAGCCTTGTAAGCTTTCTTGTATCTACTCCGCACAAGCCGGGAATTTTATATTCTTTTAGCCATTCGGATAAACTCTTGCCTGCGTTCCAATGTGAGTAAGCCTCTGCCTGTTCGGAAACGATTAAGCCCGAAACCTGAACTCTATTAGATTCAAATAGTTTAGATATTAAGTTTTTTTTGTCTAATTCAGGCACTCCATAATTACCTATCAGAGGGTAAGTGAGTACCAGAATCTGCCCGCAGTATGAAGGATCTGTTAATGTTTCAGGATAGCCTGCCATTCCGGTGTTAAAAACTGCTTCTCCGGCAATGGATTTGGGATAACCGAAAATTTCTCCTTCAAAGACAGATTCGTCTTTTAGTATTAACCTGCCGCCGGGCTTTTTGTTTTCAGCGTAGTGATTCAATTTTTATCCTTTCAGATGATAAAATGAATAAGAATATCCGTGATTTACCGTGGGAATAATAGAGTTAAAAATAAATTGGACGAACATAAATAAAAAGTAGTTTAAATCAAAAGCAAAAATACACTTTTTTCAACTGATGTACTATTTTTTGGATTGACATTTATCAAATTAAACATAAACTTTGTTCACCGTATTTTATAAATGAACTGAAAATTTTTTTTAAATAAGTGGAATTTACTATGAAAAAAAGACTTACCACTATTTTTATTGTTACCTTAACATTAACTTTTTTAGTCTTAATTCCGAACAATATTTATTCCCAAGAGACTGGTAATTTAAGAGGAGTTGTAACTGATTCTACCAATGGCGAAGTGCTGGCCTTTTGTTCTGTTTTTGTTCCCGAGTTGAATCATGGCATGACGACAGATACGCGCGGTATCTTCTTATTTACAGGCATCGCACCTAATAAAAAGATGACTTTAATAGTTAGTTATGTTGGTTACGTACCAAGAAAAATATCGTTTACTGTTTCTCCCGACAAAACCACTTTGATAAGGGTCAAATTATCCCCCACACCAATTCACATGAAGGAAGTGGAAGTTGAAGGGGCTAAAATGAATAAGGAGAATGCCACCGACATAAGTTTACAAAAAATATCGGCCAAGGAACTTGAAACTTTACCAAAAGGAGTTGAAACAGATGTTCTCCGCTCACTTCAATACATTCCCGGTGTTCAATTTTCAGGAGATGCTTCTGCAAAATACTACGTTCGCGGCGGCAACAGCGATCAAAATTTAATACTGCTGGATGATGCTACTATTTATAATCCTTATCATGCTCTTGGTATTTTCAGTTCAATTGATCCGGAAATGATAAACAGTATGGAATTTTACAAAGGCGCTTATCCAACCGAATATAACGGCAGGCTTTCTTCTGTTTTAAGAATATCTACAAAAGATGGCAACCAGAACAGGATTAGTGCAAGAGCAAGTTTAAGTTTTCTTACTGGCAAATTCCTTCTTGAAGGCCCTATGCCCGGGGGTTCTTTTATAATTACGGGAAGAAAAAGTATTTCAAACGAAATTCTTAAAAAATTTCTTAATGATAAAAGTTATCCAATAGATTTTTACGACTGGTCATTTAAGGCAAACTTCTCCGATCCTAAAATGATGAAAGATGCAAAATTTACAATTCATGGTTTCTTCAGCGGCGATAATCTCTTAAATAATGACCCTCTTAAACAGGATTTTAAATGGAGAAACAACGTTATTGGAATAAATTACTTTCAGCTTTCAGATACACCTCTTTTCTACGATGTATCGGCAAACTACAGCAAATTTACTGCTCAGGTTATGCCTAACCAAACCGCTACCAAGGCAAGCAGTAACAGTGTTGAAGATATTGACGTAAAAGTAGACATAAAATATGTATATGATTCAAAAGATGAACTTGATGTAGGGTTAAAAATTCAAAATATTAATACCGGTTTAACCCTAACCAGCCCTGCCGGATATACTTCCGATCTTGGCTCGCAGGGAACCGAAATAAGCATTTATGGAAAATATATGTTTCTTCAGCTTGGCTTTTTAGGTGCTGATATTGGCACAAGATTAAATTTAACCCGATTTGCAAACGGCGGTTACGTAGGCATGTTCGAACCAAGAGCAAGAGTTACCGTTCGTATTACACCTGAAATTGCATTTAAAACTGCATATGGAGTTTACAGACAGGAATTGACTACTATTTCGGATGAGAATGAAGCCATTACACTGTATGAACCCTGGATTATTACTCCACTCTATCTTAAACCTTCTAATTCCACACACTATGTTGCAGGCTTTGAAACAGAACTGGTAAAGAATTACATTTTTAATGTTGACGCTTATTATAAGGTAGGCGAAGACCTTGCAATTGTTAACAGCGACAAGATATTTCCCGAAGATCCCGACCTTGTAAAAGGCAGCTCCAAGGCATATGGCGTAGAAATGTTATTTAAAACTATTCAAAGTTTCTTTAATTTCTCTGCTTCATATACTTTAGCATGGGCAAATGTAACAGTAGGAAGTTTAACTTATGCACCCAGATATGATTCAAGGCATAATATTAATTTAAACTTGGATTGCGATTTCGGAGACGGATGGAGTGCAAGCGCTTCATGGGTATATACTTCGGGTCAGCCTTTTACCCAAATTAGCGGTTATTATGATAAACTTAGCGCCGATGCAATCTTTGCTGGCGGTTTAATTCTTCAGGAATTCCTCCCTTATATGTTATTGGGAGACAGGAATATTGCAAGACTTCCCGATTATCACCGCCTTGATCTTACTCTTTCAAAGAAATTTACTCTTCCGTGGTTTAAATTGTACCTGGATGTTAGTGTAATAAATGCTTATGACAGAAAAAATATTTTCTATTTCGACCGTAATACGGGCAAACGTGTAAATATGCTGCCTATGCTGCCTACAGCAACTATTAAGGTAGAATTTTAATGAAGCGTTATACAATTGGATTAATTGTGCTATTCTCTATTTTAATTGCTTCATGCAATGATAGTGTGGATGTAAAAACAACTACGTCCGATAGTTATATATTTTACTGTATTATGAATTCCGATACTACCTTTCATGCTGCATATTTAAGTAAGCCATATAACGTTGACGGAATAGATCCATATGCTAATACTGCCGATCCGTCAATTGCCAATGCAAACATTGTTATTAATTTCAACAATGTTAATTATACTTTCAGGGATACAACTGTGGCAAGAACAGATACATCAAGATATACTACTCCGTTCCATTTATATTACAATAAAAAACTAAATTTGATGGATGATTTAGTTTCATCCCAAAGTCTGCCAATGACCATTAAGATAACACTGCCTAATAATAAAATATTAACATCTTCCCTGGAAACAATTCCAATTAGCGATTTCCATTTCAGCAGAATGATTTACACATTTCCGCCTCCGACAGACAGTGCATTCATTACTTTTAAGTGGTTGTTTTACAGCAAGGCTTCATTAATTGATAAATATTATTATCTCCCCTTTATCCAATTACATTATTCTCATAAATCGGGAGGTGTCACTACCGAAAAATCAATCAATATTCCTTACAGAACCGTATTTAGCGGCGTTGAAGATATAGAATTTTATCCTACGGTAAGCAAGAAAACCCTTTTATCTCTTAATGCACAGTATATCTTTGATGCTTTTAAGAAAATTTATTCGGCTGATTCCGTTAAAAGCAATTTTACAATTCACAGCCTAACATTCAAGGTTATACTGCTCGAAAAAAATCTTGCCGCTTACTATGCTCAATCGGCTACTTACAATGATGAATTTTCGGTCCGCATAGATGCTGCCGACTTTACAAACATTACCGGCGGATATGGATTATTCGGCGCATACGCCACAAAAACCATTAAGTTGTCTTTATCAAAAGGATGGTTATCGTCTCAAGGATATAATTATGATTTTTAATTACTGTGTGATTTTAAATAAAAATAGTAGAAGTTTAAAACAGGAATAACAGAGGATTCATCATGATTAAAAAAATTATAGTATTTGCAGCATTAGCACTTGGAATATTTTCGTATGCCTGCAATGATAGTATAGATCCTAAAACCACTTTTCAGGAAAGATTTACCCTCTATTGTATATTAAATGCCGATACTACATTTCAAACTGCTTATATTAGCCACAGTTATGACGTTGATGGCTACGACCCGCTTACAAATACTACCGACCCGGCTTTAGACAGTGCTGCTATTTCCCTTAATGTAAATGGGAAAACAACTTATAATATGACAGCTACTTCTACTGCACGTACAGATACTTCCCGGTATAAAACGGCTTTTAAGTATTACGCTCTAAATAATTACAAACCTAATGATGAAGATGTTGTTGTCATTAAAGCCGTATTAAAGAACGGTAAAATTTTAACTTCCACTTTAACTACACCCCCTACATCCGCAGTGGAATTCCTGAATGAAGACACACAATACCCTTCAGCTTCTACTATTTCCGGACTCAATTATTCGTGGGTTTTGACTAACAATTTCAAATTGGGGACTATCGTTTTCTATGCTCCTAAGCTTGAGCTGGTATACGTTAAGGCTGATAATCCAACCAAAAAAATAAGGATTTCCGTTCCAAAATACTTCCTGCCTGTGAATGGAAGTGATCAGCCGGTTTATCAGGGCGTATCAACAGGTACTTCTGTAAAGTATTATGATGAAAGCATGGACCGTGTAATGGCGTCTATTTCGGAAGGTGATGCCAATAAAAGTAATTACATTTTCTATTATGCTCAATTTACACTTTTAATTCTTGAGAAAGGCCTTGCCTCCTATGTTTCTGCTCAGGATACCTTTAATGATGAGTTATCCGTACGCATAGATGCTGCCGATTTTTCAAACATTACAAATGGACTAGGTTTGTTCGGTGCCTATTCGGTAAGAAAAGTAAATATCAAAATATCTAAGAATTATATTTACTCGTTTGGATATAAAACGGCATATTAAAATAAATCGGGCAATATTGTAATAGGAGAAACTTATGATAAAAAAAATCGTTTTTTATCTTTGTCTCCTTATCTGTTTATTAACTTATTCATGCAGTGACAGTGTAAACCAAAATACTTCATTTCAGGAAAAAGGAGTTCTCTACTGCATTTTAAATGCCGATACAACTTTTCAAACTGCTTACCTATCGCGCAACTATGGATCTTCAGATAACAAAGCCGATCCCTCGTTAGACAGCGCCATTGTATCTCTTACAGTTAATGGAAACAAAATTTATACATTCTACGAAACTTCTACTGTAAGGAAAGATACATCGCGCTATACTTCAATTTATAAATATTATGCTGTTAACAATTACAAACCTAATGACGAAGATAATGTAACAATTCTAGCTCTGCTGAAAAACGGTAAAATACTTACTTCTACTATTACAACACCTCCCTGCACAGGTATTTATTTTAAAACCATAGAAACATATTATGACCCCAAGCCGGGCAATTCAAAAGGAATTTATTTTTCATGGATCCCCGGTGGAGATATTAGAACTTTAAATCATGTTTACTATGCACCCAAACTTGAAATAGTCTATGCAAAAGCAAGCGATCCCTCTAATAAAATTAAAATTGCTGTTCCAAAATATTTTATTCCTGAGAACGGCTATCCCAATCCTATTTATCCCCGGATTTCTTCAGATACCTCTATTGTTTTTTGGGATACTGCTATAGACAGCACCATGTCTTTAATTTCAAAGGGGGATGCTAATAAAAATAATTATATCATTTACAGTGCTCAATTTACGCTCCTTATTCTTGAAAAGAACCTGGCATCATATATCTCTGCACAGGAAACTTTTCAGGATGAAATCTCAACAAGAATTGATGCCGCCGATATTACCAATATTAGCAACGGCCTTGGCATATTCGGCGCTTATTCAAGTAAGAAATTTACAATTAAAATATCCGGCACATATATTACTTCTTTTGGATATAGATTTAAATAATAAGTAAATTAATATCAATCATTCAATTCCGGTATAAAACTATTAATTTATACACTATCTCCACTCTTTTAAATATTTAAGTATTATTCTTTAATTTTTATTAAAATAGGTAAACGAATTTTTCCTTAATATGAAAAAATGCCGTTCATTATTATTTCTATTGCTTGCAGGCTTTTTGCTCTACGGCTGTTCTGCGGCACCTAACCGGTTTGTTCATAATTCGGACAGGTTCTCTTCCGAAGATGAGAATGATTCAGGCAATTCCGAGATGCCGGATGTTCAAACCGGTATTGCTTCTTATTACGCTGAAGAGTTTGACGGGAAACCTACTGCCTCAGGCGAAATTTATGATATGTATAAGGTTTCTGCCGCACATCCTTACTACCCCCTTGGTACATGTGTCCGTGTTACCAACCTTGTAAATAATAAAAGCATTGTACTGATAATAAATGATAGAATGCCCTTCCGTCCGGACAGGATAATTGACCTTTCATACGGCGCGGCTAAAGCCCTGGGTATGCTTATTCAGGGAATTCAAAAGGTTAAAGTTGAGGTTATTAAATGGGGGACGGGTAAAAGCGGGGAATATAAGCAGAATCCTATTTAATCTTTGCTGCATCTAACTTATCAGGAAATAATTATTATTATCTTCTACATTTATTGAAGCTTTTTTTAATTTTGATTGTATAATCATATATTATTACAAAAATGAAGGATAACGAAATGGAAAATAAAGAACCAAATAGAGGACAGGATAAAAAATTCGGGCTTACCCAAAAACAGAGAACCGTGTTTTATTACACTCTCTTTTTTGCCGTTCTGATTTTATTGTTTATAGTAAACAACTCTTCTGCCGAACCTGAGCAGGGCCCTTACCCTCCCGATTATATTCAGCATTCCCCAAATTACACTAAAGCAGCTTCTGATTTTGCATTAAAGTCTGTAGATGGCAAGATTGTAAAATTATCCGATTATAAAGGCAAGGTTGTTATTGTTGATTTCTGGGCTACATGGTGCGGACCGTGCAGAAGCGAAATTCCCGGCTTCGTGGATATTAAAAAAGAATTCGCCAAAAAGGGAGTTGAAATTATCGGTATTTCCGTTGATGATGCCAGAACAATAGATCAGGTTAAACAATTTGTAAAAGACAACAATATAAATTATCCGGTTGTTTATACCGATAACAAAGTAATGGATAACTACGGCGGCATAAGCAGCATTCCCAACACATATGTAATTGATAAAAAAGGGAACATTTATAATCATTACGTAGGCGCTACACCCAAAGAAACTTTTATCAGTGATATAAATAAACTCTTAAAATAATTTTTAGTTTGAATTCTTTTATAAAAATTCCGCAGAAATGCGGAATTTTTTTATACTAACCCCTCTTTTCAATTTAAGATATAAAGTTGTCAGTAAACCGTTAAAACGTTCATTCCAAATTTGCTTTCTTAAGAGGTCGTCTTAAAAGTAATTATCAAATTAATAATCCGTCAAAATCCGTGTAATCCGTGTAATCCGTGTTCTATTTATAATTAAAGTAATACTTTTGAACCATCCTTCCGGAACAAATACAGGCCATCCTTAAAACCGTTTCAACGGTTTTGCAGTTGGTTACAAACTGCCGGCTTGAGTTAAGAAAATATTTTAATTATACAATAATAGCAGTTTCATAAATAAATTCTTCTTTAAGGAATAAAACCGGATTTCGGTTTGTCTAACTGTTAAATCAAAAAAACAAATTATGGAGTAATCATGAAGAAGTTATTATCAATATTGCTGCTTTTAAGTTTTTGCGCTGCTTTAGTTTATGCGCAGGATGGCCCGCCTCCGCGGATGAACCCTAAAGACAGAACTGCCGAATTGAAGAAAAAATTGAAATTAACCGATACTCAGGTTGCTAAAGTTGATTCCATTTTTCAGGATAACCAAAAGAAAATGGATGAAATGATGCAGAACGGCCCCGGCGGCAATATGGAGGAGGGGCGCAAAGCAATGGACGAAATGATGCAAAACACAGATAAATCCATTATGAAAGTTTTAAATGCCGAGCAAAAAGTAATTTACAAAAAGATGATTGAAGAAAGAAAGAAACAAATGGAGGAAATGATGCCTCCTCCTCCCGAAGGGCGCTAATAAACAGAGCCCGGTAATAAAATATTTTCATTTTCCTTTGTACCTGTCATTATAAAAGAAAGAATCCGCCTGAAGCCACTCTCGGGCGGATTTTTTATATTAAAGCAAATCATTATATTTCCACAATAGTACTGTACACATAAATATTACATGAGGAATTAAATATCATAACATTATTAGGTGGTTTAAAATCATCGGGAGTTAATAATGAAAAAGTATTATTTATTTCTCTTTATCATAAGTCTTTCTCTTACGGCTGTTTATCCTCAAACCGATTCAGCCAAAACAGCATGGCTCTCGGAAATTAAAAAATCATTGGCGGTGAACGAACAACAGTCCCCAAAATTTGATTCTATTTTCTTTGCAGCTTCAAAAAAAATAGTGGCTATAAAGAAAAATTCCGCCCTGCCTGAAGAGGAAATTAAAAAACAAATTGATGCGGTAATTGATTCGGTACATATTACTGTAAAAAACATTTTTACATGGCCTCAGAAGACAAAATACGGACGCTTTAAAGATGACATAATCAAAGAATTAGAAAATATTACCGAAGCCCTGCCACCACATATAAAAATTGCAGAATAAGTTTTATTCCTATATAATATTTCCTGCCGCGGAAGTCAGCCGCGGATAAATGCTTCCTGACGGTTAACTATACACCTGCGTTAGGGAGGTTACTTTCAACGCGTCGGTAAATAAGTATTGAATTTTACCTTTGTGAGTGATGAAGTGAATATACATTGTACTAAAACGCCATGATACACAAAGGCGGGATAGGAAAACAACGTTTTTTAAGGTGTCAATTTATTGCAGTGAATTATGTCTTTAACATTTATGGCTTGCTTCAGCGTAATAATTCTAAATGCGACTGTATAGCCGGCTAACATCTTTATTTGAATTATTTCTCTTTTACTCTTATGTTTGTTAATAACAAATCAATTGAAAGAACGGAAATAGTATGGACATATATTCAAAGATAAATGAATTAAAAGAAAGCTGTAAAAACTATGTAATTGTTACCGTTGTTAAAACCACCGGATCAACACCGGGTAAGACAGGTTTTAAAATGGTTGTTGATTCTACGGGTGCTTCCTACGGAACAGTCGGGGGAGGAGCAATAGAGAACGAAGCCGTTAAAGAAGCATTGCGGCTAATGTCATCCGGCGGAGAAAGCATTATGAAAGAGTATCTGCTTAATAAGGATGAAAACGTTCATGCAGGTGATGCTCAAGTCCTGCCAATGAGCTGCCTTGGAAAAGCTTGGCTCTTTTATGAAGTAACAGAAACTAAATCAAATGTGTATATTTTCGGCGGAGGACACGTCGGGCAGGCTTTAACCGATTTTCTCCTTAATCTAAACTATAATATTACACTCATCGATAACAGAAAAGAGATTCTCGAAAAGAGCATGTTGAAACAGGTGCAGATTGTGCATTCTGAATATATAGATTATGCTGAGAATTTCACTCCCCCGGCAGATTCATACTTTGTAATAGTTACCTACGGGCACATGTTCGATTATGAAATCCTGAAGACATTATATAAGAGAGAACTTGTTCAAAAATATGCAGGAGTAATTTCCTCCAAAAACAAAGCAAAGGAACTGATAGCCGGGTTAAAAAAGGATATCAGCGCGGATTTAGGCCTCTCCAAACTGCATACACCAATTGGAATAAAAATAGGCGGGGATTCTGCTCATGAAATAGCCCTTTCCATAGCAGCGGAAATTCAGGCCGTCAGGTACGGAAAGAATATAACGGCAGGGTAATTCATTTATTTTGAATTTTTAGTGATTTATTTTTGAAACAGCACAAATTAGCTCAAAAATTCAATTTTTATATCACAATCCTTTGATTTACTTGCTGGAAAATTATAATTTAAACCACAGATAAAAATATTTAGTTATATTAGTTTCAAATAGTGTTCATTGTAGTTCTAAGCAGTAAGTAAACATCAAGGATTATTATGATTGAGTTCATCTTAAATGATAAACTCGTTATATCCGTCTCACCGCCTACCAATGTTCTTCTGGATTTTTTAAGAAAAGAACGAAAATTAATAGGAACCAAAGAGGGATGCCGCGAAGGTGACTGCGGTGCATGTACTATTTTGCTTGGCGAAGCTGTGGGAAATAAGGTTAAATATAAGACAGTAAATTCATGCCTTATGCCTCTTGGGGATGTACACGGCAAACATGTTGTTACTATTGAAGGGCTTACCGGAAGCGGGCTTACAAAAATCCAGGAATCAATGGTTAATGAAGGGGGAACACAATGCGGTTTCTGTACTCCCGGATTTATTGTTTCTTTGACAGGATATTTTCTAAACACATCATCGCCTGATTATAATGATGCGGTGGATTACCTTGGCGGAAATATATGCCGCTGCACCGGATATTCAGGAATAAAACGCGCTGTTGAACAATTGCTCCCTTATTTCAAAACGGGGAAACCGGATACCGGCAAGCTAATCTCCCTTGAATTTATTCCTGCATACTTCTCCGGAATAAATAAACAGCTTAAAAATATCAAACCTCAAAAAACAGATAACAATAAGAGTAAAAGTTATATAGCAGGCGGCACCGACCTTTATGTTCAGAAATGGGAAGCAATGATCTCTTCAGGTGCATCATTAATTTCTGAAAAAAATAATTTACACGGCATCTCCCTTAAAGGGAAAAAAATTATTTTGGGAGCCGCAGTTACAATAGAAGAAATAAGGCAGTCGGAGATAATCCAAAAATTTATCCCGGAGTGGAAAAACTATTTAAATCTTTTCGGTTCACTTCCAATAAGGAACAGGGCAACTGTCGGAGGAAATTTAGTAAATGCTTCTCCGATAGGGGATATGCCCAATATTCTTCTTGCACTTGACGGAGAAGTTCATATTGCCTCATCTTCCGGTAAGAAAGTTATGCCGCTTAAAAATTTTTACAAGGGGTATAAACAATTAAATAAAAAAGACACTGATATTGTTGAAGCAATATCTTTTACAGCACCCGTAAAAAAATCATTCTTCAATTACGAAAAAGTTTCTAAACGCACTTACCTTGATATTGCAAGCGTTAATTCATCTTTCTATGCCGAAGTAAAGAATGGGAAAATAACATCCATAAATATTTCTGCAGGAGGCGTTGCCCCGGTTCCGTTGTACCTCTCAGGTATGTGTACATATCTTCATAACAAGCAAATTACTAATGAAACAGTAAAAGAAGCTGTATCAGTAGCATTAAAAGAAATTGCTCCTATAAGCGATGCAAGAGGCACCGCCGAATATAAAAAACTCCTTTTAAGGCAATTGCTTTATATACATTTTATTAAACTCTTTCCGGAATTAATTAACGCGGAGAATTTATTGTGAAAAGCATCGATTCAATAAAACATGTCCGCGGCGAATCTTTTTTCGTTGATGATCTGGTTCCTCCCGAAGGGACGTTAATTGGGTATGTATATTATTCCTCTAAAGCGCATGGAAAGATAATCAGCCTCGATTTAACCGAAGCCTATAGTTCTCCGGGAGTAAGGGAAATTTTTACCGCCGCAAGCATACCGGGGGAAAATCAGATCGGCGGAATAATACCGGATGAAAATCTTTTTGCGGAAGATACGGTGCATTACATAGGCCATCCCATTGCCTTTGTGGTTGCAGATACTTTCCTGCATGCGCATGACGCTGCACGTAAAATAAAATGCAAATACACTAAACTGCCTGCCATTTTCGATCCGCGCGAAGCTGCAAAACAGCATGAATTAATAATTCCCCCAAAAACTTTTTCTATCGGTGATGTTGAAGATGCATGGAAGAACTGTTCTATCATAGTCAACGGCACTGTTGAAAGCGGCGGACAGGAGCATTTGTATCTTGAAACACAAAGCGCTCTTTCAATTCCAATTGAAGGAGGAGGAATAAAAATTATTTCCTCCACTCAGGGACCAACCACAGTTCAGCGCGCCGCAGCAAAAGTGCTCGGCCTGCCTATGAACAAAATTGAAGTTGATGTTCTGCGTATCGGCGGGGGCTTTGGAGGTAAAGAAGATCAGGCAACACCATGGGCAGTTATGACAGCCCTTGCAGCATATAAATTGAATTGTGCCGTTAAACTTATACTTCCCCGCCAGGAAGATATCCGCATTACAGGAAAAAGGCATCCTTATTCGTCTGATTTCAAAATCGGGCTTTCAAAAGAAGGAAAAATTCTTGCCTATGAAGTTGTGTTCTATCAAAATGCAGGCGCAGTTGCCGATTTATCAACGGCAATTTTAGACCGTACACTTTTCCATGCAACAAATTCCTATTTCATTCCGAATGTAAAAGCAGCAGCTCTAAGCTGCCGGACAAACCTGCCTCCATTTACGGCATTCAGAGGTTTCGGCGGGCCGCAGGGGATGTTTGTAATTGAGTCTGCCATTTATAAAGCTGCTCAGGAAATGGACATAGACCCAAGTGTTATACAGAAAATGAACCTTCTTAGAGAAGGAGATGAGTTCCCTTACGGGCAAAAAGTTTATAACTGTAATATAATTGAATGTTATAGAGAGCTTGAGACTAAGTTTAGAATAAACGAAATCGGGAATAAGATTAAAGATTTTAATTCCCAAAATAAGTTTATCAAAAAAGGCGCGGCAATAATGCCTATTACTTTTGGAATTTCTTTTACTACTACATTCCTTAATCAGGCTTCTGCGCTAATTCATATTTATACCGATGGAAGCGTGAACATAAGCACAGCCGCTGTTGAAATGGGACAGGGCGTTAATGAAAAAATGCGCATTATTGCATCAACTGCATTGGGTATAAATATTGATAGAATCAAAGTTGAATCCACAAATACATCGCGTGTTGCCAATACATCGGCAACCGCCGCAAGCAAAGGTGCGGATCTAAATGGTTATGCCGTACTTGAAGCCTGTAAGATTTTATTAGAAAGATTAAAACAGGCAGCTGCTGAAGAATTATCCGCCGATTCAAAAGACAAAATAGAAATTAAAAATGATAAAATATATCTTTCAGGAGAACATGCTTCTCTTACTTTCGATAAACTGATTAACATTGCATACGTAAAAAGAGTAAGCCTTTCCGCACAGGCATTTCATGCTACTCCGAATGTTTTCTTTGATCAGAAGACATGTAAAGGAAATCCATTTGCATATCATTCTTACGGTGCTGCCGTTGTTCAGGTTACATTAGACTGTATGCGCGGTACATATGAAGTCGATTCAGTTGATGTTGTTCATGATTTCGGCGAGTCAATCAGTTCGGAAATTGATAAAGGACAGGCTGAAGGCGCCATTGTGCAGGGTATCGGATGGATGACTATGGAAGAACTTATCTGGAATAATGAAGGCAGGCTTTTAACCGATGCTCTTTCAACTTATAAAGTACCTGATATTCATGGGGCAGTGAAAAATATTAATATAGAATCCCTCTTTTGTACTTCAAACCCGTTCGGGCCTTTAAAATCAAAAGCAATTGGGGAGCCTCCTTTCATGTATGGTATTGGAGTTTACTTTGCCCTCATGAATGCAATGAAAGAATATAAACCGGAAATAAATGTAAAGTTTACTTCTCCACTTACCCCGGAGAAAGTTCTGCTTACCTTATATAATACAATTTAGCAACATTCCTATTAGGAGAAACAAATGGAAAAATGGTCATGGCAAATTGAGAATGAAGAGATTTTAAAAAAAGCGATAAAACGTTGTAAAGAGAATAAGATATTATTACCAACATTCAATCAGCTTAAACATCCTGAAACTATTCCGTCTAATATTGTAAACCAATTGGATAAAGTAGGCATGGAAGACATAAATCCTCTTAACCTGTTCAGGATTAATTGGCGTAATGATGTAAAGACGGGAAAAATAGGGGGAATAAATTATGTTGAAATCCCCAAAGAAATAACCGGAGTAAAAGCAAGGATAATTGGCCTTGTAGGTAAATTTTTTCCTACGGGAGCTCATAAAGTCGGCGCTACCTATGGATGCCTGGCACCGTTTCTGGTAACAGGAAGATTTAATCCCGAATATCACAAAGCTGTATGGCCTTCAACAGGAAATTTCTGCCGCGGCGGAATTTTTAATTCAAGGCTTTTATCTGTTCATGGTGTTGCCATACTTCCGGAAGAAATGAGCAAGGAAAGATTTAACTGGCTTAAAAATATGGGCGCTGAAATTTATGCAACCTACGGATGTGAAAGCAACGTTAAAGAAATTTATGATAAATGCCATGAACTTGTACACAAGAGTGATGAATATCTTATCTTCAATCAGTTCGAGCAATTCGGAAATCCGGTATGGCATTATGAAGTAACCGGCACTACAATTGAATCACTTTTTGAACAGTTAAAATCCACCGGCAGCCGTTTAAGCGGATACGTAAGTGCAACAGGTTCCGCAGGAACAATAGGTGCGGGCGATTATCTCAGAACTAAATTTCCTCATGTAAAAGTCCTTGCAACTGAAGCTTTACAATGCCCCACTCTTTTATTAAACGGGTACGGAGCACACAGAATTGAAGGAATAGGCGATAAACATATTCCCTGGATCCACAATGTTAAAAACACTGATGCGGTTTGTGCTATTGACGATGAAGACCCGTTAAGGATTTTAAGGCTCTTCAATGAACCGGCGGGCAAACAAATGCTCGTAAAATTGGGTGTTTGTGAAGAAGTAATTTCCAAACTTCCATGGCTTGGTATTTCTTCAATAAGCAACATGTTAAGTTCTATTAAACTTGCAAAATATTATGAAATGAATGAGAACGATGTAATCTTTACAATTTTTACAGATTCAAAGGAAATGTATAACTCACGCCTTGATGAAATGAATGAATCATGGGGTAAATACAGCGAACTTAAAGCTGAAGTCGACTGGAATGCAGTTGTAAAAAAACAGAGTATTGATTATTTCAAAGAATTGAATTACTACGATAAAAAAACAATACATAATCTTAAATATTTTACCTGGGTTGAACAACAGGGAAAGAGCGTTGAAGAGTTGAACGCCCAGTGGTATGATGAAAATTATTGGAATGAAAGATTTTCTACTGCTCCATTGTGGGATAAACTGATTGAAGACTTTAACCGGAAAACCGGCTTAATATAATATTTTATAAGCGCATTTTATTTCTGCAAATGAAATGATTTGCGCTTTGTTTTTTTAAAGAAGGCATACTAGGAATGGCGGCACCAAAGGAAAATATTCTTCAGAATGTATTTATCTGCAGCGGGGGTAATAACCTTGAATTGTGCGATATTTATTTTGATTCTAAAATCAGAAAAATAGCGTACAAAGCCAGCCGTTCATTTAAATGGGAGGAAATTAAGGACAAAAAACAGAAAGATAATATTGTAAGTGAAATAAAGAATAATGATAACCCCGGTTCTGCTGAAATAACAGATGGTAATTTCATGTTCGCAATGCCGGGAGCAGTTGACCCGCATGTTCACTTCGATACTCCCGGATTTGAATTCCGTGAAACTTTTGAAGATGCTTCCCTTGCCGCAGCTTTCGGCGGGGTTACCACTATTATTGATATGCCCTGCACTTCACTTCCTCCCGTTACAACACTTGAAAATTTTAAAACTAAACTGGAAGCCGTAAAAAACAGAAGCCATATTGATTTTTCATTCTGGGGCGGTATAGCAGGAAATAATTTCGACGAAAAACAGATTGAAATAAATATCCGGGAACTTTCAAATGCAGGCGCTGCCGGATTTAAAGCGTATCTTATTTCAGGTATGGACACTTTTACCGATCTATCATTCAACCAGATGAAGATTGCGGCAAAATTTACAAATCAATATAACAAACCTCTTGCCGTACACGCAGAAGATAAAAAAATTATTGAAGCTAATTTACTCAAACTTAATGGATCAGGAACTGATACATGGCAGGATTACTGCAATGCCCGAAGCATTGAAGCAGAAGTTAAAGCCGTGAATGATATGATCAGGATAGCCTCTTTAACCGATGCGAAAATTCACATTGTGCATTTAAGTTCTGCACAGGGGCTTGCTGATATAATTAAAGCACATAATGCGGGCTTACACATTACAACCGAAACATGTCCCCATTATTTATTTTTTACTCAGGAAGATTTTAAAAACAATTCAATCAGGAATTACCTTAAAACCGCACCTCCCGTAAAATTTGAAAAAGACAAAGAAGCATTATGGAAAGGGCTTGCTGATGGTTCAGTTTCATTCGTTACCACGGATCATGCAGGGTGCGATCCTAAAGTTGAAAAATCCTCAAATGACTTTTCAAAAGTTTACGGCGGTATTCCCGGTGTTGAGCACAGAGTGCCGTTTCTGCTAAGCGAAGGTTTCCTTAAGCACAAGCTTACTCTGGAAAAAGCAATTGATCATCTTTCAAAAAATTCGGCTTCCTACTTCGGGCTTTATGCAAAAGGGAGGATAGCTACTGGTTACGACGCAGATTTCGCATTAATAGATTTATGGTCTTCGGAAGAAATTAGTCATTCTAAAATGCACTCAAAAGGGAAATATACTCCTTTTGAAGGGCGAATTTTTAATGCAGTAGTGGTCAAAACCATGCTGCGGGGAAATTTAATTATGGATAAACTTCCCTCTTCTGAAAAATCAAGTACGGATTTTGAAAAACAATTCCATGGAAAGTTTATTCATGCATAGGATAGGTGCGTTATGAAAGAGAAAAACATTACAATCGAAAACTGCTGGGTCTGTTCAGTACACGGAAGCGATATTATTCCCGCTTTCGGCGATATATTAATTAATAACAACATAATTATAAAAATCCGTTTGAAAGATTTTCAGTTGTACCGCAAAAATCCGGGCAAGGTGCACAAAAATTCATATAATGCTTTCGGAAGAGTGGTTACGCTTCCTCTCGTTAACTTTCATGATCATATTTATTCAAGGCTTGCAAAGGGGCTTCCTCTTAGCGGCAAGTTCAACAATTTTATGGATATACTGCACAACTTATGGTGGAAACTTGATAAATCCCTGGATCACGAAATGATTGCAGCAAGTGCTAAGATGGCCGCTATTGAATCTATACGGAATGGGGTTACTTATATATTTGATCATCATTCATCGCAAAACCATATTGAAGAAAGTTTAGGCGTAATTCAGAATGCATTAAATAAATTCGGCTTACGCGCGGTTCTCTGTTTTGAATGTACTGACAGAAATGGATTTGCCGACGCACTTAAGGGGCTTGAGGAAAATAAAAATTATGCAGCCTCCATTTCAGAGGGGGATTTCCGCGCAATGCTCGGTCTCCATGCTTCGTTTACATTATCGGATGATACACTTACCGAAGCGGCGGCTATAATTAAAAAGAATTTAGACCTTGGAATTCATATACATGTTGCAGAAGATAAAGCCGATGTTGATTTAAGCATGAAGTACACCGGATACCGCCCTACAAAAAGGCTTGCACGTTTCAATCTCCTTAATGATAAGAGTATTCTTGTGCATGGGGTCAATTTGAAAAAGAAAGATTTTCCTTTTATAATAGATAATGCAGCTGCCCTTGCTTTCTGCTTCGATTCGAATATGAACAATCATGTAGGCATTCCCGATTTTAATTTAATTCCACAGGATATTCCATTCCTGATTGGTACTGATGGTATGCATGCAAATATTGCCCGTTCCCTGCGCCATGCACACCTTGCAGCAAGGCATCAGGGGTTTTCTTTTGAACAGGCTGCAAACCTGATTAAGAAAATTTATTTCGATCAGTTAACTTTTGTAAGAAGATATTTCCCCGATTTTCCATCTCTTATTCATGAAGAACGCGCAGATTTTATAATTTGGGATTATGTGCCGCCGACTCCTTTGGATAAAGATAATTTTTGGGGGCATTTTATTTACGGTATCCTTGAATACCCTGTTAACAGTGTTGTTCACAACGGTGAATTTTTAATGAAGAATTTCCAAATGTTAAACTGCGACGAGAACACCATAAAAAATGAAATCCTTATACAAGGTGAACGTGTAGTAAAAGAAATTTCAAAGTTGAATATAAATTAGATAAATTCGTAAATATTGGGCTAAAGCCCTGAGTGTTTCTGTGTGTCGTTTACCCACGCCCTAAAGTTTACAAACCCGAGGCTTGGACGTGGTTAATGTACCATATTTGAAATATTGCTTCATTAACTCCGTCATTTATGGCGGAGAGACAAGAGGATTCAAGTATAAGCCGGGGCTTTAGCCCCACTAGTATAAGTTTTATTTTATTTACATAAAGTAAGCAGTTAATTACAAAAATATATGAGAACAAAATAATGAATAATAAGTTTTCTGTTGTAGGAAAACCGGTCATACGCGAGGATGGAATTGAGAAAGTAACCGGCGCAGCTATGTTCGGCGATGATTACAAATTCAATGGGATGCTTTACGGTGTTATGGTGAGGATTCCTGAGACTCATGCTAAAATAAATTCAATCGATTTTTCCAAAATTGAAAAGAATAAATCTCTTTCGGCAATTTGCACGTCTGACGATATTCCCGGAGTTAAAAAAATCGGTGTTGTAAAATTCGATCAGCCCGTTTTCTGTAATGAAAAAGTTGTAACTCCCGGCGATGTGCTCGCAATGCTTGTCGGTGACTCGGAATTTGAATTACACGAAATGGCTAAAGATGTTAAAGTTAATTATACGCCCCTTCCAACACTTACTGATCCGTTAAAAGCACTTGATAAAGACGCAATGTTAATTCACGAATCATTGGGAACAAACCTGATTGTACACTATCCTTTAAGAAAAGGAAATGTTGATTCAGGTTTTAAAGCAAGCGATTTTATTCTTGAGCAAAGATATACAACTCAATTAATTGAACATGCATATATTGAACCGGAGGTTGTAATTGCAATTCCTCTTGGACAAACCAACGGTATTAAAATCATCGGCAGCATTCAGAATCCTTTCACTACGAGAAGGCTTGTAGCCGCTGTTCTTGACATACCTCTTACAAAAGTTAGAGTAGTACAGGCCCATCTTGGCGGTTCTTTCGGCGGTAAGGATGATACCATGTGCATGATTGCTGCGCGTGCAGCAATAGCCGCATTAAAAACAGGCAAGCCGGTTAAAATAAAATATACAAGGGAAGATTCAATTCTCGAATCGTATAAAAGGCATCCGTATATAATGGATTACAAGGTTGGCTATTCAAAGACCGGCAAGATTAATGCAATGAAGATTGATATCCTCGCCGATGGAGGAGCTTATGCTTCTATGAGCCCCTTTGTAACATGGCGCACAGTTGTTCAGGCAACAGGCCCTTATGAAATTGATAATGTTCATACCGATGTTAGAGCAGTTTATACAAATAATCCTTATACAGGTGCAATGAGAGGATTCGGTTCACCGCAGCCCATCTTTGCACAGGAATCTCTGATGGATGAAATTGCTTCCCGCTTAAATATTTCACCTGATGAAATCAGAAAAATAAACGGGTTAAAAGCAGGTTCCATTACTGCAACTGGGCAGACATTAAAGAATCACGATGTAAATTTAATTACTGTTCTCGATACTGCTTTAGAGAACTCCGATTATAAATCAAAGTGGAGTAATTATAGAAATCTTAATCCTGTGCCGTTTAATCATAAATTATCCACTCCAATTATTAAAGGAGGAGAGTTTGTTAATCCAAATGAAGTAATCAAGAAAGGAATTGGCCTTGCATTAAGCCTAAGAGGATGTTCACTCGGCGGTGAAGGTGTTGATGCGGCAGCCGCTTATTTATCAGTTCAGAGCGACGGCTCAATGTATCTTGATTGCGGCCTTGCTGAAAATGGACAGGGATTAAGAACAACCTTCTCAATTATTGCAGCCGAAGTTTTAGGTACTGCAATTGAAAATGTTCACTATCTTGAATTAGATACGGGCATCACTCCCGATAGCGGGCCTACAGTAGCATCCCGCTCTACATTAATGGGAGGCTCTGCCGTTAGGGCTGCAGCCGAAACAATAAAAGAACGGCTTATCAATACTCTTAAAAAAGAAAACAAACTTAATGAAAAAGAAGAATTACTTTTTGCAGAGAATAAAATCTTCAATTCAAAAAATGAATTGATTATTACTTTTCCTGATTTGTGCAAAATGGCATACTGGAAGGGAGTCTGTCTCGCTGCAATAGGATGGTATAAAAGCCCTGAGGTATCGTGGCATGAAGAGATTGGACAAGGCGATGCATATTTTACTTATGTGTACGGATGCCAGGTTGCCGAAGTAAGCGTAAATACAATTACCGGCGAAGTTTATGTAGATAAAATTACCGCGGTACATGATGCCGGAAAAATTATAAACAAACTTGGTGCAGACGGACAGATTTACGGCGGTGTAACACAGGGTGTAGGCTACGGTTTATATGAAGAAGTTACTTCCGATAACGGACAAATAAGAGAATTAAATTTCGATACATATACTATCCCGACAAGCAAGGAAATAGGTAAAATTGTACCAATATTTATTGAAGGGAATGATGCAACAGGGCCGTGGGGAGGCAAATCTCTCGGCGAGCCCACATTAGAACTGGCTTCCGCTGCAATTGCCAATGCTGTTTTTAATGCAACAGGGAAACGGTTTTTCAATCTTCCTCTTAATCTGGAGGAGGTTTTATTAGGTAAAAAACTTCGTCCCGCCAATACTAAAAGAGGGAGTTTATTATGATACATCCTTTAGAAATTCTTCTTCCAAAAGATTTGAAAGAAGCGCTTGCTCTTATTGCCGGCGGCAATGCAGATACTCATATCATTGCAGGAGGAACCGATGTGGTAACCGGCTTAGGGCAGGGTTTGAACAGATTTAAAAACATTAAGACCTTAGTCGATATAAATAAGATAGAATCATTAAAAGGTATTCGCAGCTCTGATAAATTTATTTCAATAGGCGCTGCCGAAACTTTAACCGGCATACTTGAAAACCCTACAGTAAAGAAAGAACTTCCGCTCCTTGCAAAATCATGCAGTACAATAGGAAGTGTTCAAATAAGAAACAGGGCAACAATAGCAGGTAATTTTGTTAATAACGCACCTTGCGCGGATACTGTTCCCGTTTTATTGGTTTATGATGCCCGGATAGTAATTGAATCATTAAATTCAAAAAGAGAAATAGGGTTAAATGAATTCCTAAGCGCCCCTTATAAAACTCAATTGAAGAAGAATGAAATCGTAACCAGCATAAATATTCCTGTTGCTCCAATTAAATATGCAGGAGATTTTTACAAGCTTGGCAGGCGCAGAGCACTTGCAATAAGCAGAATTACTTTGGCTCTTCTTCTGACTATGAATGGAAAAACAATTAATGATATCCGCATTGCCTCAGGAGCTGTTACTCCGATTGGAAAACGTTTTTATGAACTTGAAAAATCGGTAATTGGTAAAACTGCCGATGATTCAATGCTGAAACAACTATCAATTGACCTTGGAAAAAGCATTCTTGATGCCGCAGGCTTAAGATGGAGCAGCGAATATAAACTGCCTGTTGTTCAGCAGGTGTTCTATCAAATGCTTAATCAGATAATTTCAGGAAAAGGTGATAAATAATATGATAACACTTAATTTCAAACTAAACGGCAAACATGTATCTATAGAAGCAGAACCTTATATAAGATTAATAGATTTACTCAGGGATCAATTTAACCTTACCGGCACAAAGGAAGGCTGCGGCGTAGGTGAATGCGGAGCCTGTACCGTACTTATGAATAAACGCGCTGTTAATTCCTGCCTGGTACTTGCGGGACAAATAAACGGTTCCGAAATTGAAACGATAGAATCACTTGCAGATGGCAAATTGCTTCATCCATTGCAGAGGAATTTTCTTGAACAGGGCGCTGTGCAATGCGGTTACTGTACTCCCGGAATGATTTTATCTTCTTATGCACTTCTTGATCAGAATCCTAATCCTTCTGAAGAAGAAATCACAGAAGCAATTGCAGGCAATTTATGCCGCTGCACAGGATATAAACAAATTGTTGATGCTGTTAAAGCAACTGCTAAAGAACTGAATTCAAACAAAAAATAATAGAAATAAATTATGGCTAATATTACTACCGACATTTGCGGAATTGAATTTTCTAATCCCGTATTTACCGCAGCCGGACCAACAGCGGCTGATTATAAAATGCTTTTAAGAGCAAAAGAGGGGGGCGCAGGCGGACTTGTTACAAAAACAATTAGCGTGCTTCCTGCTAAAGTTCCAATCCCCAATATTTCTTACTTTTCTCCCAACAGTCTTCTTAATGCGGAACTCTGGTCTGAAATGGACTATAAGAAATTTATATATGAAGAGCTTACTCAAATAAAAAAACTGGGACTTCCGGTAATTGCATCCGTTGGCTACAAACCTGAAGAACTTTCCATTCTTGGAAAAGAATTAAAAGGGAAAGGGCTTGTTGATGCAGTTGAATTTTCAATTCATTATGTAGATAAAAATGCAGAAAATTTGCGCCGCACGGCTGAAACTTTAAAAGAAAATCTTGATGTACCTGTTTTCCCTAAGTTCAGTCCGGCCGTTTCGGATATTCCTCTTGCAGTTAAAATGCTCGATGATGTGGTTGATGGTTACATTGCAATTAATAGCGTAGGCCCTGCTCTGGATTTCAATATTAAAACACTAAAACCATTCCTTGGCAGTTCCGACGGGCGAGGCTGGTTAAGCGGTAGAGCAATATTACCGATAGGCTTGCATTTTGTGGCTTCCATCTACACCCTTTCAAAAAAACCTGTAATAGGAGTAGGCGGAATACGCACTGCCGAAGACGTGGTTAAATATATTATGGCAGGAGCATCTGCAGTTCAGGTTTGCTCTCTTGCAATTTTAAAAGGGCAGAATGTTTACGGCAAACTTGCAAAAGACTTAAATAAATGGATGGATGATAACAACTACACTGATATAGAATCAATGCGCGGCATATTTCATAAACAGGCTAAACCGGCTTCTCATATTCTTTATGACGGAGCGCAGGTGTTCCCCGAAATTAATTATCAGAAATGTGATCTATGCGGCGCGTGCGTAAAAACATGTGTGCATGAAGCATTATCAATAAATGAAGTTTTAATTTTAAATAAAGATCTTTGCGCCCGCTGCGGTATGTGCACTCAAATATGCCCCAAGGATGCATTGGATATGAAAGAAGAAACAAATTAATAATAAAATTAAGCGGTATTAAAATGGAAAAACAATTAAAAGAAAAGTTCTTTGAATCGGCAGAACTTGAAAAAGAAAATTTATTCTCCCTTATACAGAAACTTGTTCAGATTAAAAGCTACAGCGGAGAAGAAAAGGAAATAGCTGAATTCATTGTAGCAAAAATGCAGGAATTCGGTTTTGATGAAGCATATACTGATTCATTCGGAAACGCAATAGGCAGAATCGGCAACGGCCCCGTTAAAATTATGTTTGATGCACACATTGATACGGTTAAAGTAACGGAAACCGAAATCTGGGCTCACCCTCCTTTTGATGGAGTTATTGAGAATGGAAAACTTTACGGCAGAGGAGTTGTAGATGAAAAACCTGCTATGGCAGGCTACATGATTGCAGGTAAAATTCTAAAACAGATTTATGGAAACGATTTCCCGTTTACTCTTTATGTAGTGGGTTCCGTTTTGGAAGAAGACGCAGACGGCTATCCCCTATATCATATTATCCAAAATGAAAATATTAAACCCGACTTTGTACTCCTTGGCGAACCGACTAACCTGCAGGTATACCGCGGACAGCGCGGAAGAATGGAAATTAAAATTTCTGCTTCGGGCAAATCTGCTCACGGAGCTCATAACCATAAAGGTATAAATGCAATTTATAAAATGGCTCCAATAGTAGCCGAAATTGTAAAACTTGATAAAAAACTTAAACCGCAGAAACCTCTCGGCAAAGGATCAATTACAGTAAGCCAGATTTCTTCCAAAGCTCCTTCACTTTGTTCGGTATCGGATTTTTCAGAAATTCATATTGATAGAAGAATGACTATCGGCGAAAACAAAGTATCTGTTCTAAAAGAGCTTAAAGCAATTGCAAAGAAATTAAAAATTAAGGCAGAAGTATACCTTCCGAATGTTGAAGGCACAAGCTGGAAAGGCACACATTATTGCCAGGAAGCTTATTTCCCTACTTGGGTATATGATGAAAAACATCCTCTTGTTGAAGCAGCTATGACAGCAAGCAAGGAATCAATAGGCAAAGCTAAATCGGGTGTATGGAGTTTTTCAACTAACGGTGTTGCAACTGCCGGACATTTTAATATCCCCACTATTGGTTTTGCTCCCGGCAAAGAAGAGCTTTCTCATTCATCTAAAGAAGAGCTTGTTCTTAATGATCTTCTCAAGGCAACAAAATTCTATACTATATTCCCGTTTGAACTTATCAACAGATTAGCAAAAAAGTAAATGTTATTTTATAATTTATAAAGATTATTTCCTTTGGAGGAAAAATGGATTCAAGATTTAAAGGCAGGCATTTTATAACTGAAGATAACTGGAGCAAAGAAGACCTTGATTTCGTCTTTGATACGGCATTTGAATTAAAAAAGAAATTTTATGCCGAAGAACCTACACTTTGGCTCCCATATAAAACCTTATTCATGATGTTCTTTGAGCAATCCACACGTACAAGAAATTCCATGGAAGCCGGAATGACACAACTCGGCGGACACGCTCACGACCTTACCCCCGATAAAATGCAGATTACACACGGCGAAGTTGCTAAAGATACTGCAATAATACTTTCACGTATGGGACATGGTATTGCATGCCGCAATTGTTTTTACGGAGTGGGAAATAAGTACCTTAATGAAATGGCTCAGTATTCAAGGCGCCCTGTAATGTCTCTGCAGGATGATGTTTACCATCCATTCCAGGGGCTTGCAGACCTTATGACTATATTTGAGCATATGGGAAGAAATACAAAAAATTTGAAAGTCACCGTATCCTGGGCCTATGCAAACACACATTCAAAACCTTTAAGCGTCCCTCAAACACAAATCCTTTTATTCCCCCGTTACGGAATTGATGTTACTGTAGCACATCCTAAAGAATTCCCGTTAAGCAAAAATATTGTTGAGAAAGCGCAGGCAAATGCAAAAGCGGGTGGCGGCACTTTAAAATTCACAAATAATATGGATGAAGCCTTTGAAGGTGCACAGATTGTAATTCCTAAGAACTGGGGCGGATTCGGATATTACGACGTTGACCATTACCTCTCCAATGAAGAAGAATGCAAAAAGGAAATGAAAGGAAATCTTGAAAAGTACCGCGGTTGGATTTGCGACGATAAAAGAATTAAACTTGCAGATAAAAATGTAAAATTAATGCACGCTCTTCCGGCAGACAGAAATAATGAAGTTACTGATGCAATTCTTGATAATCCCGATATTTCAATTGTATTCGATGAAGCCGAGAACCGCCTGCATACGGCTAAAGCAATAATGGGCTTAACAATGTAATTATTTAATTTAATTGAGAATGATGATGGATAAATATTATTATCAATGTTTTGAATGCGGAAAACAATATAGTAAAGATGAAATTGAAAACAATTTAGTTTATTTATGTCCCTCATGCGGTTCGGTTCAGAAGAACCAGCCGCTTAAGGGCGTTCTTAATATTTTTTATAACTATGCTGAAATTAAAAAGCAGTACAGCGCTCAGGATTATCTAAAATTAACTCCAGGTAAATTCTGGCTTGCCGATTATCTCTATCCTCTTGAATATGACAAAAACAAATTAAAAAATATACCGGATAATGCATTAGAGCTTATATCGCTGCAATCTAATCCTTTGATAGAACTTGATTACAATGGTACCGGTTTTCTTGCATTCGATGATACACGCAATCCAACCCTCTCTTTTAAAGACCGGGCATCCTCTCTGGTTGCATTAAAAGCCATTCAGCTCGGGATAACAAAGATTGCCGCAGCTTCAACAGGAAATGCGGGTTCATCACTTGCGGGTATTTGTGCACGTCTTGGATTAAAATCGGTTATATTCGTACCAAAGAACATTCCCGAGGCAAAGAGGATACAAATACAGTCATTTGGTGCAGAAGTAATAATTGTAAATGGGAATTATGATCTTGCATTTGATACCTGCCTTGAATATTCTAATATAAACAAATGGTATAATAGAAATACGGCTTATAATCCGCTTACAATTGAAGGGAAAAAATCTGCCGCATACGATATTTTTATTACTACCGAGGGAAATGTACCGGATGCAGTATTTGTACCTGTCGGCGATGGTGTAATAATTGCCGGCTTATATAAAGGTTTTTGGGAATTGAAAGAACTGGGATGGATTACAAGTATTCCCAAACTTATTGCTGTGCAGGCAAAAGGGAGCAGTGCCGTTGCTAAATATTGTACAAATAAAAAGTTTAAATATGCTCCAACAGATAGCATTGCCGATTCAATCTGTGCCGGCGCACCGCGTAATTTATATATGGCTTTTAATTCTATTGTTAAATCTAATGGATGCCCCGTTATTGTAACTGATAATGAAATATTATCTGCGCAAAAATATGCAGCACAGAATTATGGAATTTTGATAGAGCCCTCTTCGGCCGCATCTTTAGCGGGATTTATTAAGTATAACAACGCATATAAAGGAATTCTTAAAACTCCTATGCTGTTGTTTACCGGTAACGGCTTGAAAGATACATCCGCATTAATAAAATGGAATAAGAAAATTAAACCACTTTCTTCTGCAATCCTGAAAAAGAAATTTCATGGTAAAAAATAATGTAACCGGACTCATACTTGCTGCCGGCCTTTCACAAAGAATGGGAGCATTTAAGCCTCTAATGAATTTTCAGGGGAAGCCGTTTGTAGTTTCAATCATTAATAAACTTTTAGACCATTGCGGGAAAATTATAGTAGTTACAGGATGCTGGGCAGATGAACTAACCGGGGTTATTAAAGCTAATTTCGATACTAACCAAATAAAACTGGAATACAATCCCGATTATGAAAAAGGCATGTTTACTTCCCTCCGTAAAGGAGTTGCTGCGGCACAGGGAAATGATTGGGTATTATATCATTTTATTGACCAGCCTTTTTTTACAAATGCTTTTTATTCTGAATTTGTTTCACAAATTGATGTTAGTTATGACTGGATACAGCCTTCTTACAATGGCAGGCCGGGGCACCCGATTATGTTCGGCAAAAAGGTTAGTGATCTCATCATAAACTCTCTGCTTCAATCCAGCCTTCGAGAAATAAAAAACAATCATGCCGTAATAAGAAAGGAATGGGCATGTTCATACCCTGAAGTACTAATAGATTTTGATACGAAGGAAAGTATGGATCATTATTATTTGGGCTTGCAAGATAAAGAATAACACATATATTTATGATTCTGTGTTTTTAAGATCATAAATAATCTTAACCATCTTGAAAAATCTGTGTCCTATTCGTAAATATTTTCAGCAATAAATTTATCAATTCCTTCCAAAGCCTGTTTTTTCTCTGCATCATTCATAAAACTTGCAATGACTGAATTTTTTGCCAGTGTGATAATATCTTCCCTTGAAAGATTTAGTGCTTCGGCAATTGCAGCATAGTTATCATCAATGTAACCGCCGAAATAAGCAGGATCATCTGAATTAACCGTTACTACTATTCCTTTATCCATCATTCTTTTAAGAGGATGGTCTTTCAGATCTTCAAGAACGTGCAATTTCAAATTTGAAAGAGGGCACATAGTAAGAGGGATTTTGTTTTGCGGAAGTTTCTCAACCAGGGCTTCATCATCAATGGAGTGATTGCCGTGATCAATACGGTCAACTTTTAGCAAATCGATTGCTTCATGCACATATGCTGCGGGCCCTTCTTCCCCGGCATGAGCTACACACAAATATCCCTGAGTTTTCGCCTCCTTAAATACATTAACAAACTTTGAAGGGGGATTTCCAACTTCGGCAGAGTCAAGCCCCACTCCTATTATCCAATTCTTAAATGGTCCTGCCTGCTTTAATGTTTCAAATGCGGATTGTTCATCAAGATCGCGAAGAAAGCACATTATTATTTTAGACGTAATTCCTAACTTACTTTCTGCATCGGTAAGAGCCTTGTGAATTCCGGTAATAACGGTTTCAAATTTGATTCCCTTGTTTGTATGTGTCTGCGGATCAAAAAATATTTCAGTGTGAATTACATGCCTTTCATGAGCTTTTACCAAATAATCCCATGTTAGATCATAAAAATCTCTTTCATGAATAAGAACTTTGGCACTTTCATAATATATATTTAAAAAACCCTGAAGGTCGGAATAGTTATAAGCTTTTTTAATCTCATCAATGGATTTATACCTAATTGGTATATTGTTTCTTTTAGCAAGATCGAACATAAGGTCTGGTTCCAGCGTCCCTTCAATATGCAGATGAAGTTCGCACTTAGGAATGAAGTATAGGAACTCAAGGTTTGTCATATTTCCGGCCTCTTATAAGTTATTTTGTATTTTTTATTCTGCTGTTATATGTAACTTGCAATACAGCAGTTTTATCCGTCAGCTTTAAAATTGCGCTAATTTCTTTTACTGCTCTCCATGCCGTTGTTTTAGAACTGCCGGCAATAACATCCCGTATTGGCTTCCCTAATTTTCTCACTGCCATTTTTCTTAGCAGATCTGAAAGGCGTTTCAATTCTTTTTCATCCTTTGTATCGGCTTCTATAATCTTAGAGACTAAAACTCGTTTAGAAAAAGTGTAAGCTACTTTAATTTTTATATGCTCCAATATATCATCAAATGTAAATAATTTGCCATCGGTTATACCCGGCGTTTCAATCTCTTTCTCTGTTATCCCCTTATTCCGGTATACCTTTTTAAAATCAATGATTTTGCCATCCCAATCGCGCTCAAATATTTTCTCCGCATTCATTTGGCAAAATAATGGTGCGGCTATTCCCGTTATGATAAAAAGCAATATTAAATATTTCTTCATAGAGCCATGTAATTAATAATATTTCAATAGTAAATATATATAGAATGAATGCAAATCTTTAATGCTCTGATTGAATTGTTACGAAATACGTGTTGAAAAATCATTAAATAGTTTTAAGATAATAAGCGTTCTTTCCGGAGTTTAATAAATCCATAAGATATAAAAACAAAGCCCCCGTTCCCGGGGGGCTTCTAAATCAAAAGGTGCTAAGATATTTATAGTTTCTATAGGCCTGAAATCACCTTATCCAAGTCCAGTAGAATAATTAATTTATCTTCAACCTTACCTACGGCAGTAATATATTGCCTGTTAAAAGTAGAAACCAGTTCCGGCGTTGCCTCGGTAATGCTTTTAGGAATACGCATTACTTCACATACTGCATCTACCTTAAAGCCAACTTCCTTATCTTTTATATGTACAACAATAATTTTAGTACTGGAATTATTCTCTATCGTTTCCATGCCGAGTTTGGTCCGCAAATTAATTACGGGAATCACTTTGCTTCTTAAATTGATAATACCCTCTACAAAAGGAGGCTGGTTAGGTAGTTTAGTAATATCCATGTAATTAATTATTTCATTTACTATAAGAATTTCAATTGCGAATATTTCTGCTCCAATACGAAAACTAACTAATTGGAGTATTTCCTCCTGCTCTTTTAATATTACATCACTTTTCATTATTAACCTCATCTATTCTAAATTATTCTTCCGATCCGGATAAAACCATTTTTCTATGGCCCGCTTTGGATGATGCCGAATGTAATGATGGTGTTTTGCCTGGATCATTCGAAACTTTAAATTTAGCTACCATTTTCTGAAGGTTATCGGTAAGCCTGTTTAGATCTTCGGCTGCACGCGCAATTTGCTGAACTCCTGCGGCGGATTCCTGAGCAACACTGTTTATGCTTTCAATATTTCTGCTTATCTGTTCAGCGGTAGATGATTGTTCTTCACCGGCGGCGGCAACCTGGTTTACCATATCAACAACTTTATTTGAACCGTCAATTATTTCTACAAGTGACTGGCCCGCTTTATCTGCCAGTGTTTTACCTTTTTCTACCTCTATTGTACCTACTTCAATAGATTGAACTGCATCGGATGTATCTTTTTGAATTTGTTTAATCATTGCAGCAATTTCTTTTGTCGCCTTAGTAGTTCTTTCTGCCAATTTTCTAACTTCATCTGCAACGACTGCAAATCCGCGCCCTTGTTCACCTGCACGGGCAGCTTCAATTGCAGCATTAAGAGCAAGAAGGTTAGTTTGATCGGCAATATCATTAATTACCTGAACAATTTCACCAATCTGATTACTGCTTTTACCTAGCTCTTTAACAGTTGCAGCAGCCTGATTTACTACATCGGCAATTCTAACCATACCGGCAACGGTTTCTTTAACAACAACTCCGCCGTCTTTTGCCAATTTCCCTGAATTCTTTGCAGTCTCAGCCGCAATAGTAGAACTTGAAGCGGTTTCAATTATTGTTTTTGTCATTTCTTCAATTGCACTGGCAACTTCAGTAGTCTGCGAACTTTGTTCCTGAGCACCTGCTGCCATTTCTTCGGTACTTGATGAAATCTGTGAACTGGCGCTCGCAGTTGCTTCAACGGCCTCGTTAACATCTGAAATTAACCCTGCCAATGCGTCGCCAAGCTGATTAATACTATTTTTAATTACCTGATGGTCTCCTTTATAATTTCCATTAACACGGGCTGTCAAATCGCCTGTGGCCATCACCTGCAATACATTAGAGCCTTCATTTACCGGAAGAATTACAGCATCAAGGGTTTCATTAAAACCTTTTACAATATCTCTATATCCACCTTCAAATTTATCAATATTGCCTCGAGTACTTAATTTGCCTTCAAGTCCGGCATCGGTTAATACTTTTGTCTCTGCAATAAGATATTTAATTTTTTCTCTTACCAATTCATAAGCCTCAATTCCCGCTTGAGCCTTAAAAATCATCTGGTCAACAGTTCTTGCCATCTCACCCACTTCATCAAGCTGCTCCATATACAGCGGCATAGTGGCTTTTTCCACTTGAGCTGAAAGATCTCCTTTAGACATAGCCATGAGCCCGTTGCCTAAATTTGTAATACACACAGATTGCAATTGTGCTACTCTCTGTGCTACAGTATTAATCGGCTCGCTGATCTTTTTCGATATGTACATTCCTGCCCCAATAGCTGCTGCAACCGCAACAATTATAATAACAATCATTCCGGTTTTAGTGTTTTGAGCGGAGGCACCAAGATCATCGCTCATTTTATCTCCAACTGTTGACTTGAGATCAACCAATGCATCAATATGTTTTTGCAAATCATCGGCTAAGACAACCGCCTGACTTTGTGTTAATTCATTAGCTTTGTCAATTTGGTCTTGAAGAGCATATTCTACGATTTTATCCCTTACAGGGCGGTATTTTTCAAAATCATTTTTCATTGCTGAAAACAGACTTTTACCTTCCGGGGTTGCCAGGGTTTTTTCAAATTCACCCATTTCGGAATCAATAATTTTATCATAATCTTTGATTTCGTTTTTATATTTTTCTCGTGCGCCGGCATCTTTATTTATCAATATCTCTTTAACGGTTATTCTGGAAAGCTGATAATTAACCGCTACTTTACCAATAATACCTTGCGATTTACCAAAATTATCGAAGAGGTCGGAATATTGTTTGCTGGTATTAATAAGGTTAATAATACCTATTAGACCCACTACAATGGTCAGGACTGCCATTGCAAGAAAACTTGTTAAAAGTTTTCTCCTTATTTTTAAATTGTTAAACCATTTCATTTTGTTCTCCTTTATTTTATCCTGTAATTTTTGTATACAAAAGTGTCTATCTGTATCGAAAATATTTTATTTTATAACTTTGCAGGATTTAGAATAATCATGATTACTGTTTTTTACATTACAAATGGAATTATTAATTGTGATACAAGATTAATAATTTCAAAACGCCTGTATTTTAGCCGCGAATAAGTGAGTTTGATATTTTATTACTTAAATAAAATGCCACATCATCTTTGAATTTTTTTTTACTTTATATTTTTACATTTTTGAAAACTGCAATCCAATATTCAAGATTACTTTATTATCGAACTTGGAGTGCTATTGTTTAACTGTTATTTTAAAGATTAGATTATCTGATGCCAAAGGGATTATTTGCTTTTGTCAAATTATCAGATTGGATGTCTTATCTTTCAAAACACGTATAATGAAAATCTTATATAACACCTTTGGTAATATTTAATATTGTTATTTCATTGTTAATTCAATTTGCACAATTTGACACTGGAACTATTTAAAACAAAAAATCCCTTTTTCAAGGGATTTTTTACTTTTGGAGCTGGCGATGGGACTCGAATTTACCAGCCTGTGGCTGGCCCGCGATCTACTGATAGTTCATCAACGGGTAAATATGGATTTTGAACTTATTTCTAACATTTTTGCTAATGTGTACAGTAAGTAAAAACATAGCTAACAAAACACCCCTTTCATTTGCTGCCGCCCAAAACCTCAGTTTTGTTACCTGGCTTGCTACATTGTACGTATATTCAGCATCCTGGTATTCGCTGCCGCCTGAAATTGTAGAATAAGCTTTTTTAAGGCGCGGGGCGCTGAGTGATTGCCCATAAGGTTCCATTTGTTATAAAACAAATGCTGCCTTCTATAAAATGCTGTCTCGCTACGCCCAACAGTATTTATTTGGCAAATTAATTAAAAATTATTTCAAAAATTATTCATACTCTAAAACATGTACTACCATTTGTCTTTTCGTCAATTCAAAATAGACAATTCTATATTGGCCAAAATCTAAATTCTTTAATATGTCATTATCATATTTAATATTATTCACCAATTCATAAGCACTATACTCATTCAATAGATAGTATTTACCATTTTCACTTACCTGTCTACAATATTTTCCTTTATTTTTAAATTTGTTTTCTTTAAGTCCTTGATCAATTGCTTGATCTATAATCATTTTCGTAACATCGAATTTCACATCATAATCTTTAGTCACTTTTATTGAGTGAATGCCAGGCTCTCTATAAATTCTAAATTCCAAATAATTTGTGGAATTAATAAACAAATACACTTCCGAAGTTGCATATAAAGGTGTATCATATTTTTTAATCAGGCTTAAATCATGGTTAAATTCATAAAATCCTTTTGGCCCAGTTAAAACAAATAAATGACCATTTACCATTCCGGTTTCGTCTATCCAATCATTTATTTCAATAATCCCTTTTGTATTAGAAATAATTTCACCTGTTTTTATGTTGATACGTTTTATATTATGAAAAGCATTGTCGCCAACATAAATATAATCACCATCAAGCAAAATTGAATGAGCTGATGCAAATTCAGGCCAATCCTCTAATTTTTTGTAACCAATAGTATCGCCAATATTAAATTTAAATATTCTATGGTTAGTGAGTTTTTTAATACCTTTAATGCTGTATTCTTTGAGAGATGGCTGTGGTCTAACTTGCGCAATATTTAAGCATGTCAAAGTCAGTATTATTGTTATAACATTTATTATTTTCATTTAAAGCTCTAATTAATTATTATCCCGTTTTATTTTAGACTGATTCTGTTTTACTTTCGACTGATCTTGCTCAGAACTATCAAATTCACCAGGTTTTTTCTCAGTTTTAGTAGTTTTATTATTCCCTTTTTCATCTTTACTATCAGGAGTGTCATATTGATAAGCACCTAGAATTTCAAATCCATTTTTATGATCTGGAGTCCAAGTTATATCAGTCACTCCTTTTGAACAACCAGCTTCAATAAATGTAACTTTGGCGATATTACCGTCATCATCAAGAGTAATTGATTTTACTATACCAGTATGATCAAATTTCCCATCTGGACCCTGATGATCATCTCTACCTGTTGAACTCATAGTTATGATATCCCCTGGCCTCAAATCTTTAAATTTCACCTCTCTGCAATTTCCTGCAATATTTGCAACACCATTATGAGCATCACCTGCACCTTTACCTTTATTTAAATTAATGCCCATAGCGTCATAAATTGCTTTACCTACTAAACCAGAACAATCAATGTTAGGAGCTGAATGCCCATATTTAGTACCAATATATTTATTAGCAGCTGCTATAACTGCCAACCTCTCTTTTTCAGTCATTCCATTTGGATCAATCAAGTATATTGGATTATCCAAGCAATATTTATAGGGTGTCCACCCAGGGTATTTAACTTCCATTGGGTCCACACTCATCCAAATGCCAAGCTTGTTGTTGTAGTAGCGTGCACCAAAGTAATCATAGCCGGTTTCTTTATCGCGCTCCTTCTCGGTAAACTTGTATTTGCCGTCTTTAGTGCCAACTTCAGACTCGCGGGCAGCTTCACCGTATGGGTAATAATCTACAGCATAAACTATGTGGTTTGTGTTTGTATTATCTGTATTGCTTATAGTTACACGCGTAGAGCCAAGGTGGTATTTTATGTAGTACATTCTTTCGTTAATGTTAAGAAAGTCTATACGTCCTATCATACTTGCCCGGCCTCTGACGGGTCTGTACCAAATAAATTTGCGCTGTTTAAATTACCTGTATTAGCATTATAAATCAAGAGTGTGCGCCCGGCTGCATCTGTAAGCTTAAGTGCTTACAGGACAGTAATTATTGGTAACTAAGGAATGGGCATGGTGCGACCATGCCCGGCTGAAAATAAAACAAAAACTGCTCTGCCAGGCAAAGCAGCATTTATCTATATCTCGTACTAAAATTATTCAAATAAAAATATTTTACACTACTTATTAATCTAAACTTATTTGCTCGGTAACTATAGTAATAGTTTTAATATAGGCATCATCAAAATCATAATTATAAGTCCATGAATCACCTAAAACATCTTTTTTTTCATATTTACCAATTTGCTTTCCAGAATTAGATGCTATTAAAAAATAAACACTTATTGTGGTATTAGGATCGATTTTTGTTTTCATAGACTTTGGAGCTATATTTTCTTCAATTATTCCTGTTTCAGGATCCTTTTCCAAAAATAATTTTTCTTTTCCAATAATTTTTATAAGATCTTTTAGTCGTAAACCTACATGTATACCATTTTTAGTGTGATATTGATCACTAAATATATCAATGAATTTTATTTTCCCTTCAATTGCTCCAAATGATAGAATACAATTATCTTTATCATAAATATTAATTATATCGTTATAATTACCAGTTATTATATAATCTTTAAATAATTCTTGTAATTTTAATACAGGATCACCTATTTTAATATTTACTAAGCCGTTGTTTACAATAATATTATTAGTTTCACCTATTTTATTATTACACCCTAGTAATACAAATGCAATAAAAACTAAGAAACAATATGGCCATTTCATAGTATATCTCTTGATAAAAACATTAATATTTAATTTGATTTTTTTGAAGCATCTTGATCTCCATTGTCTAATGTCTTAGGAGTCTCAATATTATTATCTGTCTCTAATGGCTTTATATATGTTGGTGTGGCCTTTGAGTCTGAATTTATTTCTTGTTCCTGTTGAGGGCCAATAAATACACCAATTGGTTCATTTTTCGCCACATATTTTACAACATCTCCGACTATTTGTGGATCAACAGCGACTCCTTTTAAATAAACAGCAAAATGCAGATGTGGTCCAGTACAACGTTCACCAGTATTTCCAGATTTACCAATAATTTTATCTTCAGTTACCTTCTCACCTACTTTTACATTAATCTCTGATAAATGGCAATATGCTGTCTGAACTCCATTACCATTATCAATAATTATTGTATTACCACCGTTTTTTTCATTACAAGCTTTGATAACTTTTCCAGCAGCTGCAGAACGAACTGCAGTTCCTATAGGAACATTTATATCAACTCCCTCATGAAATCTCTTACCACTTTTTGTCACTGGATCAGTTCTCATACCAAAACCACTGTTAAGTTGGTTACAACGGGCTACTTTATCCCAACCTTCCTGACCATCTGAGTCAACTACTCTTAAGGGGTTATTAAAACAATACTCATAAGTAGTTGCACTAGGATATTTCCCTTCTTTAGGGTCCACACTCATCCATAAGCCAAGTTTGTTGTTGTAGTAGCGGGCACTCCCGATTAATGATATAGAAACTATTGAATCGGAACAGGCGTCGTAATCAAATCCGGTTTCTTTGTCGTTCAGCATTTAATATTATTACCCGCATATTTGCTTAAACAAAATTAGTAAAATATTATTTGGGGGCAATGGAAAAAATGTACTTCAGTCAATTTACTTTAAAACACGAAGCCCCTGCAACTTATTATATTGCAAGGGCTTATTCTGTGAGCGCGGAGCCCGTCTAAGCCGGGTAAACCTGTCCCGACATAGTCGGGATGGACGAGAATTTACCCGCCTGAGGCGTGGCCCGCAATCCCGACACGTAAGGCTTACGCCTTACTATCGGGACTTCGTCCCTAAAGGGACTCAGCCTGCTTTGAGTGATTCAAATTATTCACCTTTCGAACTATTTAAAACAAAAAATCCCTTTTTCAAGGGATTTTTCATGTTTGGAGCTGGCGATGGGACTCGAACCCGCGACCTGCTGATTACAAATCAGCTGCTCTACCAACTGAGCTACGCCAGCGGTTAATATTAGAACTGTAAATTTAGGGGTTTTTTTTATTTCGTGCAAACAATAATCGTTTTTTCGTATATTTCCTTAAATTATTATTTTTTAACTTTTTAACCCATAAATGGTATGGCAACTAAAGCTGAATTGAAATATTATGCGTCCCTGAAGCTTAAAAAAGTGCGCATTTCAGAGAAAAAATTCATTGCAGAAGGAAAAAAGCTTGTTCAGGAAGCCATTGAGTCTGATTATATTTGTGATATTGTATTTGCTACACCACTTTTTGAAGAATCCAATTCAAAATTTATTACAGGGCTTAAATCTAAAACCATCCGAATAGAAATTATCCCCAACCATGAATTTCTTAAATTATGCGATACCCAGACTCCCCAGGGAATAGCAGGAATTATCAGGCAAAAAGAAACCAGCGGACAAATAGGTCAAAATGTTGGATTGATTGCCGCACTAGAGGATATTTCCGATCCGGGGAACCTCGGTACAATTATGCGTAACTGCGATTGGTTCGGAGTATCTACACTAATACTAAGCAATGAGTGCGCTGAATTATATAACCCAAAATCTATACGTGCAAGTATGGGTTCACTTTTTCATTTAAATATTATTGAACCGGAAGATTTCAACGGATTCCTTTCAGGATTAAAAAATAACGGATATGAAATCTTATGCGCTGATTTAAGTGGAGTAAATATTTTTGAATTTGCCTTTCCTGAAAAATCTGTCGTTATTTTTTCTAATGAAGCACATGGGCCATCGCAGGATATAATTTCCATATCGAAACAAATTACAATACCAAAATACGGAAATGCAGAATCATTAAATGTTGCAAATGCTTCTGCAGTAATTTTAAGCTGTTACAGAAATAAATATTCTAATTAAATAGTTAAACACTAATCCCAGAATTCCCAATAAACTCCTATACGAAAATGCCTTCCCAGTGCAGGGTAATATGGCAGCATATAATAATTTGTATTTAACAGGTTTTCGAATGTTAGATATAGAGTAGCAGCATTTTGAATTTTACCGGCAAGGAAAAAGTCTATTCTAAACAGGTCTGAAGTTTTTCCAATTGTATTATTTGCACCCTGAAGGGAACTTCTAATATATTGTGAAGAAGCATATTTTTCAAAATCATAATAAATAAAATTCTGAGCGGAATAATATTTGAAATTAAATCCCGCTTTAAGATCCAGATTGGCATTAAATAATGTATCTACATAATAAATACCGCCGTCAAATGTAAATTGAGGATTATTAACTAATTCGGCATTGTAATTAGTCAGGTATGACATATTACCTTCGGCGAGTATTTTAAATATTCTGTAATGAAACGAAAGATTGATCCCATTTAATTTTCTATCGGTTGTACCTGCATAACTAACGCTGTTATTTAAAATAGTATCCTGCTTTACAATAACCGGAACAGCATAATTACTGTTTTCAGTGCGGAATAAACCAATTTTAATATCATTATTATTGTTAACGTAACGCAGCCCTGCTTCTATGTTATTAATGTTTTGAGAAGGAACCGTACCGAAATTTTCAAGCCCCAGTTCTTCAAAAACATTGTAAGGCTTTTTGTAATATGATAATCCGGCATATGCATAAATATTCTTTGTAAGAGTAAAATTTAGATCGCCGCCGGCACCGAAATAATGATTTGAATTATACAATAAACTTTTTGCATATACAGATGGCGTAATAAAATTATCTGCTAAATGAACCGTACCTATTGCAGCAATTGAGAATAAATTATTTTTTATCTGACTGCCTAATAAATCTGCATTTAACTGGTTGGTTTCATAATTCATCATGATTTTAAGAGAGTAGTTCTCAATTGCGAAGGACTGATTAAGATAGGCTCCTATAGCAATAAATTTATTATCATCAACAATTCTCTGACTTGTTGAATATTCATTCTGCCTGAATTTATTAAGTCCCATATTATAATACAAAGTCAGGTCGGTATTTATATTTTCAGATACCGACGCCAAAGCCCTTAGAGATAAGCGATGTTCTAAAACGTGCTGGTCTCTCGTATTGGTTATTACCATTGCAGTTTTTGAATCATACAGAACATTTTGCCATGGAGTATGATAAACGGCATTTGTATCTACTCCGCCTGTTAAACGCGCCATTGTGTTAACGTAGTTATAATTAGCTACCAGATTAATTTTATCTGAAAAGAGATAACGAAGTTTTACTGCAGCACGCCATCCACCGGCTGTATTATTTCCGTATGATGAATCTATACTGTTATTGGTTATTTCAGTTGTAACGAAAAGCACCTTCGATAACGGCATGTTGAAAATAAAATCTATATTGCCGTCATTATTTATACCTTCAGCGTACCTAATGCGCGAATATTGTTTATCCTTAACCCTATCCTTAGAAATAAAGTTAATGGTGCTGTTGTTGTTCAACTGGCTGAAAAGGAATGCCTGCGGAAGAGAATATATTTCTACGGAATCTATCTTTTCCGACTGGAAATTGTACAGGTCATATGAATTAAATAAGCGGTTGTTGATGGATATACCGTCATCATTATAAGTAACGGCTCCGAAACCATTGCCGTAAAGAAGCACTTCATCTGGAAGCCCGTTAGTGCCGAGGTGCTGCTCGTATCCGAAAGGAATTGTATAGAACAAATCGCCAATACTTTTGTAATCGCTTTTATATATTTTATCTTTTTTCAGTATGTATCCTTCGGCATTATCAAGAAAGCTGCTTTTAGGCTGTATACTGTTGAATATTCTAAGTTTTTCCCCTTTTTGCTTTAATGTATCCTTTGCTGTATTGCTGTGCAGGGAATCTTTAATTACTATTTTTTTGGCGGATTCTTTTTTAATTTCATTCTGCGGATAGATTTGTGAAACACAGAAGATTAAACTAATAGCCGTAATTGAAATCTTGAGTCTATTCATTTGCCAGTTATATTTATTTGCATCTTAAAAATAGTCAATCCTTATGAAGTAAAAAAATAGTATGTTCAATTTCATTCAATAAAATCAGCATTAAAATGATATAAATGTTTTTTTATAAATAAAATTTTTATATCTTGGCAGAAGACATTTAATTCTTTAACAAAAATAAAGGTTCCAAAATGGCATCAAAATCTATGACAAAGGGACAGATTCTTGAACATTTAGCTAACAAATTAGGAATCACCAAAAAAACAGCAGGTATTTTCCTGGAAGAACTTGTAACACTTGCTTACAAAGAAGCTAAAAAAGATTTCGTTATTCCCGGTCTTGGTAAATTAACACTCGTTCAGAGAAAGAAAAGACAAGGAAGAAACCCGGCTACAGGTGAAACCATTACCATTCCTGCAAAGAAAGTGGTAAAATTCAGAATCGCAAAAGCATGCAAAGATGCTATTTTGCAGAAATAAATTTGTTATAATAAACCCCGCCTGAGCGGGGTTTATTGTTTTAACGTTTCAGTTCATTCCGTTTTAACTTTGCAACCAACTCGTCCCGCAAACCCGAATGAATATTATCCAGAACAAATTTAAAAAAATTATTTGCATCTTCCATTGCAGGATGTATGCTAATCATATTACCATTTTTACTTTCATGAATATATATCAGCCCTTTTGGATTGTAGCCGAATACTCCTCCAGTTATCCTGTCAATATCTTCATATTTTAACACAATAACATTTTTCCCGAACATAAAATTGGAGGCTGTTATACCTTCTTTATCAAGAGTAACCACAAACGGTAACAGTTTATAAACATTAAGATAAAATTTGTTGATATAAAAGAGTATAACAACATTAACTATTGCTACAATAATATAATACCAATCGGATGTAATTTGGGAAATGGAAATAAAAAAATATGAAAGCAAAATAAGAGAGATGGGCACTGTTGCATAACGGTACATTAATTTCGGCAGCAAAGCATACTTATAAGTTTTCATTCAAGTTCTTTATTTTATTGATATACAAATCTACATCAAATTTTCTTTTACATCCATTTAAATTCATATACCGTACTTTACCAAAAACACTCCGCTCAAACCAGGCCCTGTCATGGACACCCCCAATCGACCAGGCAATTCCTGTATAACCATTGGGGTCCCTGCCGTCAAGCTGGTATTTATCATTAAGATATATTGCGGTTGATATTGCATCATCAGGTGTCTTACTCCATTCAAGAATTTTTTTAGCCCAATACATTCTTAAATAACCATGCATTCTTCCTCTAATTACCATTTCTGATTGTGCAGCATTCCATAATTCATCATGTGTGGTGGCAGTTTCAAACTCCTTGCGGGAATAAATATATTCTCTTTTATCTTTTAGATGCCGGTGCAACGTTTCCTTTCCCCACAAAGGAAAACCTTCAAATGAATCATAGTCTTTATTATAGAAACAGTAATTATCTGCCAATTCTCTTCGAATAATTAGTTCTTCTAAGAAACCTTCCTGCGATTCTCTGTTATCAGTAAGATGCTGAATGGCCAAAGCAACTCTCTGCGGAGCAATTTGGCCATAGTGCAAAAAGGGAGAAAGCCCCGAAGTTGCTTCCGCTGCCGGATCATTCCTTTTTTCACCATAAATATTAAATGTTTCATCAATAAAAGATTGGAGACTATTTAATGCAGCATCTTCTCCAGGCCTTATATCATTTATTTCCTTAACTGATTTGTCTGCCTTTATGTTCGAAAGTACATCAAGCCAGTTGTTATTTATTCTTTCAAGAGGACGTTTTAATTTTGTAATCTTTGGAAATTCTTCCAGATATGTATCAAGCACCTTATTTATTTTGGGGCGCAATGTGTATGCTCCAAATTCCTGTTTTGGTGAAGCAATCCTGCACGGGACTATGTTATGTGCATCAACTTCATAAAATGGTATATCAATTTTTTTCGCTGCCTTCTTTTTCCATATAGATGTTAGTTTTAGCGGATTGAAATCTGTTATAAGAGTACTTGCCGATACATCTTTTATAAATTCCGGAATCTGAATATCCGGATTCCCGTGTAATGACTTAAACGGTATATTATATTTGGCAAATTCAATTTCCACCTGCTCAAGTCCTTTTATCATAAAAGCATATTGCCTTAAACCTGCACCGGCAAATGAATCCGTCAAGCAAAATATAACATACAATGGAAATTGATTTTTTACGGACAACTCAATTGCATGGAGTAAAGCCCAGTTATCATTAACCCGCTGGTCCCTCTGCATCCAGTATACAACGGGGCCATTTCTTTCTATTCCCGTTTTTAATTGCGCTATTCTATCAGGATTTACCAATTTCTATCTATTACTTGCTTTTACTCAATAAAACAATTTCCTCAAATTCTTCTTTTTCTACCGGCATAACGGAAAGCCTGTTTCCCGGCTGAACTAGTTTCATTTTACTTAATTTCCTGTCCGATTTTATCTTTTCAAGAGTTACAACATTAGTAAAAATGGTTTTAAGTTTTATATCAACCATCATCCATGAAGGATTATCTTTTTTACTTTTCGGATCAAAGTGTATATTTTCAGGATCAAATGCGGTAAAATCGGGATAAGCTTCTTTAACCACTTCACAGATACCCACAACGGCATTAGGTTCCGAATTGCTATGATAAAAGAGCACTAAATCCCCTTTTTTCATTTCATCTCTTATATAATTACGCGCCTGGTAATTGCGTACTCCATCCCAATAAGTTGTTTGATCTTTGCATTTTTCAAGGTGTGAAATTGAAAATACTTCCGGTTCGCTTTTTATAAGCCAGTACTTCAAAATTATAATCCTCCATCTATTATAATTCTAAGAACAATAGGAAAGAGTAGAAAGTTTGATTTTTAAATACCAAGATGTTTTTTCAGGTATTTACCTGTATATGACCTTGAATTAAGCATAATTTCTTCCGGCGTACCTGTGACAATAACTTCACCGCCGTTTTCTCCTGCATCCGGCCCAAGATCAATTACGTAATCGGCAGATTTAATTATGTCAAGATTGTGTTCAATAATAACTACCGAATGCCTGTTCTTAATCAGCATATTAAAACAATTCAGCAGTTTGCTGATGTCATCGAAGTGGAGCCCCGTGGTAGGTTCATCAAAGATAAAAAGTGTTTTGCTTTTATTATTTCGCGCAGTTAGATGAAGGGCTAATTTTGTTCTTTGCGCTTCCCCGCCCGAAAGTGTATTAGAGGGCTGCCCTAATTTAATATAACCTAACCCCACCTCAGAAAGAGAATTAAGGTAATTCATTATTTTAATGTTACCAGTAAAATATTCCCTTGCTTCATCAACCATCATATCAAGTACATCAACAATGTTTTTTCCTTTATAGGTAACCTCACGGACTTCTTTTTTATATCTTGTTCCTTTGCAGTCATCACACTGAAGGTATAAATCAGCCAGGAACTGCATTTCAATTTTTACATAACCTTCCCCCTGACAGGTTTCACATCTTCCACCGGGAACATTAAATGAGAAATAACCCGGTTTGTATCCTTTTGCTCTTGCATGAGGTGTGGAAGCAAATAATTCTCTGATCTCTTCAAACCCTTTTACATAGCTGATTGGATTTGAACGGGGAGATTTCCCAATTGGCGATTGATCAACTATTTCAACTGCATCTATCAGCCTGAATCCTTCAATGCTTTCATACTTACCCAACTTGGGAGGATTACCCCCCATATGCTTTATAATCCCGCCGTATAAAATATCATGTATTAGTGTACTTTTTCCCGATCCGCTTACTCCTGTTACCACCACAAATTTATTTAACGGAATTTCAACATTTATATTCTTTAAATTATTTTCTCTTGCACCAATTATTTTAATGACATGCCCAAGTTCGGTATTTCTTTCTTTTGGTACAGGGATTTGAATAGCACCTGATAAATATTTCCCGGTTAGTGATTTAGGGTTTTTCAAAATTTCGTTGTAGGTCCCAAATGCAATTATTTCTCCCCCTGCAGTTCCTGCACGCGGGCCTAAATCAAAAATCAAATCAGCTTCTTCCATCATTTCAGCATCATGTTCAACAACCAGAACCGTGTTCCCAATATCGCGCAAGGATTTTAATATTTTAATCAGCCGCGTATTATCTCTTGGATGAAGCCCGATACTCGGTTCGTCAAGAACATATAATGTTCCCATTAATGCAGAACCGAGTGATGTTGCTAAATTAATTCTTTGAGTTTCACCGCCGCTTAAAGTGCTGCTTAGCCTGTCCAGTGTTAAGTAACCGAGCCCAACATCATTCAAAAATGTAAGCCTTTTTAGAATCTCATCATAAATTCTCTGCCCAATTGCTTTCTCATTTTGTGTAAGTTCTAAATTTTTAAAGAATACTAGTGCACGCTCAATAGACATTTCAACTATTTCGTTTATTCCACAGCCCCCTACTTTAACCTGCAAAGCTTCGCGGCGCAAACGGGAACCTTTACATGTAGTGCATTTAGTGTAGCCGCGGTATCTGCTAAGAAGTATTCTTATGTGCATCTTATACTTCTTACCTTCAAGATGCTCAAAGTAGCCGTCAATTCCGGAATAGCCGTTAAACCCTTCTTTAATTAATGATACCTGTTCTTTAGTAAGCCTGTTAAATGGGACATCAAAAGGGATTTTTCCTTTTCCTGCTTTAACAAGGTCACGCAGGTATTTGCTGTATTTAGCCGTTCTCCAGGGAGCAATTGCGCCCTCCATCAAACTTAAGTTAGGGTTTGGCACAATTAAATCCATTTCATAACCCATTGTTTTCCCGAATCCCTGACAGATAGGACATGCACCGAACGGATTATTGAAAGAAAAGAACCTTGGTTCCGGTTCTTCATACCGTACATTACAGCATTCATAGAATTTATTGAAATTTTTTATTTCATTGCTTTCGGCATTTATTATAGATATTCTCCCTTCCCCTTCACGGAATGCCGATTCCAGAGAATCTGCAAGAGTCTCTCTTACTTTTCCTTTTTTAATTTTAAAACGGTCTATTACAACAATTATTCCCTGCTTCGATTTTGGCACAGTATATTTTTCATTAAGATCGAATAACACGTTATTATGGAACATCCTGAAGAAGCCTTTTTTCTTCAATAGTTCTAATTCATCTTTAACGCTTCTTCCTTCATGAATATGAACCGGAAAACCAAGGTAAAATCTATCCGCTTCCGGTTGTTCTTCAAGCCAATCAGATGCGGTTGTAACGGAATCTTTTTTTACTACATTTCCGCAGACGACACAAATTGTTTTTCCAATCCTCGCATATAGCAACCGGAGATAATCATAAATTTCGGTGCTTGTACCAACATTGGAACGGGGATTTTTGGATCCGGCTTTCTGTTCAATTGCCACAGCCGGAGATATTCCGTAGATAAAATCCACATCAGGTTTATCCATTCTTTCAAGAAATTGGCGTGCATAAGATGAGAGGCTTTCTACATAACGGCGCTGCCCTTCGGCATAGATTGTATCAAATACAAGGGATGATTTACCGCTGCCGCTTACTCCCGTAAAAACCACAAGCTTATTTCTTGGTATTTCAAGATTAAGGTTTTTAAGGTTGTGCTGGCGGGCACCTTTTACAATTATTTTTCTATTGTTTAAATTTTCTTCCATAGACATAGCAAGACATACAATCGGTAATTACAATTGTAAATCTATTCAAAAATTTAATCAACTTCTGCCGAAAGCTGTTTAAAAATAAGTTCTGTAAGGGAATCGTAATCATGCCCTTCCGGATAAACAGGCTTATGAAATTCAATTCTTACTTTTTTCCACGGACGCGGGAAAATACTTCCCTTAGGCATTGCATTTATTGCACCGTTTATTGATACAGGCACGATGGGAACATTTAATTCGGTACTAAGAATTGCAAATGCTTTTTTGAATTCGCCAAGCTCGCCCGTTACGGATCTTGTCCCTTCCGGGAAAATGATAATATTATTTTTATTTTGTAAAACAACAGCCATTTTCTGAAGCGATTTTTTTAAATCTTTATTTAAATCCATTATTATTACATTGTGCCTTCTTGCAAATGCCCTAATAACGGGGTTCCTCATATGCTTTTCTTTTGCATAAAAGTAAGTATGCTTAAATATTTTATTTTTCAGGTATACAGAAACAAAAAATCCGTCAATCATACTTTGGTGATTAGGGGCAATAATAAAAGGCCCTTCGGGTATATTATCAAGCCCTTCCCCTTTCATTCTAAAGTAAAATTTGAAAAATACTTTAGAAATATTTTTTAGCATGTTCTTTGTTACCCATGACCTGGGCAGGTTAAGGTCTATTTTCTCTTTTAATATTTCAGCCCATTTAACTGTTTCAACGGTAATTTTGTTTTTCTTTTCTTTCATGAACCGCGAAAGTTTTTCCACGGTTGAATGATGAATTAAAACATCTTCCTGAACAGGAATTCCGAAGGTTGATTCAAGAAATACCTGCAAGTTCACTTTATCCAGGGAATCAAGGCCTAAATCGAGTTCAAGATGATCATCGGGATAAATTTTACTCTTTTTCTGCTCCTGAAGAAAATCGCGGATAACAATATATTCTTCAAAGTATGGTTCTTCTTTCTTCTTTCTTATACCGGAAGATAAATTTTCTACAATTTCCAGAATTTTATATCTCTGAATTTTGCCTAACCTTGTTTTGGGTAATTCTTCCTTACAAAGATAAAACTTGGTAATTTTTTTATAGGGGGCTGCATTCTTGTTGTACTGGTCAATAACTTCCCATCTTATTTTATCTTCAATATGAAGAACAGAGTTATCTGAAATTAATTTAAAATCGGGATAAACTGCTGCACATAAAGCATCATTTTTACAAAACACAGCAGCTTCGGCTATATATGGAGAAACCTGTTTAAGCTTTTTTTCAATTTCTTCGGGATTTATATTTTTTCCGTTCGATAGTACAATAAGCTCCTTCGATCTTCCTGTAATATGGATGTATCCTTTTTTATCAACATAGCCCGTATCGCCGGTATAAAGCCAGCCGTCTTTAATTGTTTCTGCGGTTTCCTCAGGCATGTTATAATAGCCCTTCATAATGTTTCTACCGTAGGCAGTAACTTCCCCCTCTTTTATTTCCACAGTAACACCCGGCATAATTTCTCCTGCAGAGCCGATTAACCACCTGCCGGGACGCGTAAAGGTAATCATTGGGGCAGCTTCGGTCATTCCATATCCTTCAAGCATTTCAAAACCAAGCGCCCTGTAATCGCGTGCAATATCTTCATTTAATTTTGCACCGCCGCACACCATGTATTCAACTTTACCGCCGAACTTTTCATGAACCTGTTTAAATATTGTTTTTGAAAACTTTCTCGATTTAAAAATTTTAGCAAGCCTGAACAGATTCCGCGCAGCAAAACTTTTATATATCTTATCAACAATTCCTTTTCTTATTGCATCGTAAAGCCTGGGCACACCTATAATAATTGCAATTTTATTTTTCTGCAGTGTATTAATAATATCTTCAGCAATCATTGTAGGAGAGAATGCCACAGTTGAATGAGCCATTAATGGTGCAATCATAGAGCCTAATAGAGGAAAAATATGATGCAGCGGTAAAAGTATTAGAGTGTTTCTAAAATCGGTAAAAATAGGAATCTTTTGTGATACCGATTCTATATTAGCAAGCAAATTATCATAGGAAAGCATTACGCCTTTAGGATTTGCCGTAGTGCCTGAAGTATATATAATAACACATACGTCATTTACATTATCAATAACAAATTCTTCGGCTTCAAATTTTGTATAATCGCCGGTCAGGTCATCAAGAACAAAATGCTTAATATTAAATGAAAGCATTTTTTTTACTTCATTGAACGTATTAAGCATATCTTTAGATACAAAGACTATTTCGGGTTTGCAGTCATTAAGAATGAAAGCAGCTTCTTCCGGCTGGGCAAGATAATCTACCGGTACACAAATACATTTATTCTTCCATCCAGAATAAAAGGCATAAGTCCATTCAGGCCGGTTTTCGGAATAGATTGCTATTTTATTTGCCTTTAAACCGGAAAATAATGAAGAATAATATTGAATGTTCTTTAATAGTTCATTATAACTAATTTGTTTTTCTTTCCAGACTATGGCTGTTTTGTCTGATTTCCTTAAAAACAATGTAAACCTCGGAAAATTTGTTTCACTTATAATTCAACAATAAAAGTAAGCAAATATTCAATAAAAAATAATCTATAAATAAATTAATTTATTATTGATTTTTAATTCATAATGATGCATCAAAATCCGGAATAATTTAATAAACCGGGCTGTAAATATAGAATTTTATTAATAATAATATTTGTAAAAAATTAGCGGGTTTTTATGCTGATTTATAATTAATTGCAGGAAATATAAAGATGCGGCTGATTAAGTGTAAGCCAATAATCGCTAATTGTTTGCATATTCTCAATAAATTTCAAAAAATCTATTGGTTTGCGAATATAGCTGTTGGCACCAAGAGAATAAGCATTTTTAATGTCGCTTTCTTCTGTTGAAGAGGTTAACACAATAACAGGAATTGTAGTTTTCTTATCATTTCTTAGGAATTTAAGAACATCCAGGCCTCCAACCTTAGGAAGATTGAGGTCTAAAAAAATTAAATCGGGGACTTTTATTTGGTCTTTGAGAGTAACAAAATATTCTATTGCTTTTTGCCCGTCTTTAAGAACTAAAATATCAGCTAGAATATTATTCTTCTTGAAAGCTCTTAAAGTAAGCTCTACATCATCTTCATTGTCTTCTACAAGCACAATTAATTTTGAATTCATAAACCAAAACCGGTATTAATTACAAAACAAAATCTAAAACTGGCTTCTATAGCTTCCGGATTATGAAAATTGTTACTCCGGAATTTAAATATTCAAAGATGAATAGGTCCTGCCTAAAATATTTGACACCATTAAAATTAAGAATAAATGCAAAAAATCGTCAAAAAAGCATAACCGGCAATATTAACGATTATATATTAATATATTTATATCTTAATTTCAACAGAATTTCACCTCAAATTAGTGTAAATTCTAATACCCGAAATTACTTTAAATTTAACGCATATGCGCGGCAAGTTGTTATTTTCACAGCCGGAACAAAAAAATGCCGGCTCTTTTATAGAATTGCTAAAATTGACAATATTATTATTGTTGTTTTTCTGTTTGTTTCAAGCCATTTAGTTCTTTAATTTTTTTATTCAGGATTTCTGTCTGATCTTTTATATCCTGTAGTTTTTTATCCAGTTCTTTCTCAAATTCGGCTTTATCCCAATATCCTCTTTGCTCAAAATAGCTTTTAAACAGCCAGTTATGCTTTAAAGCTTCCATATTCTCGGATAATTTTTCTGCAGATTGGGTAACATAAACCGATGCATTTGTAAAATTCCTGATTATTGTTTTTACAGAATCGTAGGATTTATCATCCGTTAACATGGCGCCTAAAATACCGTGCCCGCTTTTTACGTCGCCCACCATATTTTTAATGTCCTTACTGGCAGATTCAACATTGGTAGAAATATTCTGAAAACTGCTGTACAAGCCTGATATCATAGTTGAAATTTCATTCATTCTGGTTGTTATGAGGGTTAAACTTTTATCGGCAGCCTGCACAACTCCCAGAGTAGATTTATAGAATGAATCATTATTTACAAATTTGCCTATTGACCCTTCTCCATTATTAATTTTACTAACAATGCCCGAAAAATCTTTCGTGAGATTTTCAACATTTATCATAATGGATTGTGTTTCATGAAATACTTCGGAAAGGTTTATAGGAGCCTGAGAAAGAATAACTCCTCCTTCAGCAACTTCTTCTTTCCATGAAGAACCTGGAGTTACAGAAACTATCATTTTGCCTACAAGCCCTTCGGTTTCAATTGCAGCTTTACTGTCCAGCCTGATAAATTTTATGTAAGCTTTATCAATTCTCATTATAACTTCAACCCTGCCGGTTGTATCATTGGCAAGATTTATACTGCTTACACTTCCTATATCGTAACCGCTAAGCCTTACCGGGGCCCCCGATTTAAGCCCTTCAACACGTTCGAAATAAGATTTTATTTTTATTGTACTAACGAACATGGATTCTTTATTGCCGAGCAGCAAAATAGAAAGAACCAGCAGAATCGTTCCAATAAAAATAAAAATTCCTAATCTGGCACCTTCAAATTGTTTAAACATTAAATACTCCTAAGATTCTTTTATCAAATCATAGCTGAAAAAGTTAATAAGAAATTTATCTTTTGAACTGGTTAATTCTTCAATGCTGCCTTCATAAGCAACTTTTGCATCCTTTAGAAAAATAGCCCTGTCTGCAATAATTTTAGCGCAGGTGAGATCATGCGTAACTGCAATTGAAGTCATTTTAAGATGTTTTTGAAGATTTATAATTAGTTCACTTATTTCCTTGGATGTGATTGGATCCAATCCCGTAGTGGGTTCATCATAAAGCATTAATTTGGGTTCTGTAATAATAGCGCGCGCAAGGCCTATTCTCTTTTTCATACCTCCGGATAGTTCGGAAGGCATTTTATCTATTGCATCACTTAATGATACAAGCTCCAGTGTTCGTTGTATCTTAAACTCAATTTCCTCCGGCTTAAAATGAAAATTTCGTCTAAGCGGAAATTCAAGATTCTGCCTTACGGTCATTGAATCATACAATGCAGCTCCCTGAAAAAGAAAACCAATATTTTTTCTTATAACATTAAGTTTTTTGAGCGGAATTTTAAGAACATCCACGCCGAAAACGGATATAGACCCGCCTTCCGGTATCATTAAACCTATAATGCATTTCAACAGAACACTTTTACCGGTACCGCTTCTCCCGAATACAACAAGGTTTTCCCCTTCATTCACATTCAGGGAAATTTTATCAAGCACAGGCGTTCCATTAAAGCCTTTGCTAAGGTTTTCAACTTTTACTATTAAATGGTCGGCCATAACCACAAAGTAATTTTAACTAAAATAGTGTCGAAAATTAAAATAAGCAGGGAAGCAAGAACTACAGAAGTTGTTGATGCCCTTCCCACACCTTCGGTTCCTCCTTCGGTTGTGTATCCTTTATAGGCACCTACAATTCCCACAATAAATCCGAATACGAAAGTCTTGGCAACTCCCGGTATAAGATCGCCGAATTCAAGTGCGCCTACTACCGAAGCTCTGTAATATTCAAAATTCATGTTTTCTATAATAATAACTGCTGCATAACTACCGCATATGGCAATTATTATTACATATATTGTTAGAAGAGGAAGAATAAGAGTGGTGGCAATAACACGTGTAACTACAAGATATTTAAATGGGTTAATTGCCGAAACTTCCATGGCATCTATCTGTTCCGTAACGCGCATAGAACCGAGTTCTGCGCCTATTCCGGAACTGACTCGTCCTGCAAATATCAGAGCTGTAATTACGGGGCCTAATTCCCTTACAACCGATACGGAAACCATTCCCGGAAGAAAATCCGCCGCTCCGAATTTTTGCATAATCGGCTGGCTTTGCATGGTTAATACAAGCCCTATTATCAATCCTGTTATACTTACAATGGGAAATGTTTTAACACCAAGTTCATTCATGTGCTTTTTTATTTCAGCAATTTCAAAAGGAGGTTTAAAAACTTGTTTAAAAAACTCCGCTGTAAATATGGAAAGCCCCGATATTGTAGTAAAAAAATTATAGATTTTTTCCGAAGAAGTGAGTTTGTTGCCATATTTTAGACTTGGAATATGCATTACTTTCTTTACTTATTATGTCTTTAATAAATTTAACAAAACAATACTAAAAGAAAAAGTTGGAATTAGCTACATTTCTATAAAAGCATTTTCGATGTGATTTATATTCGGATTATTCTTCTTTTCGAACGAAATTGCAACAACGTCAAACCGGCATTGAACATTCCTTATCTCATTTTCATAAAGGTAAGCTTTAGCTATCCTAATTATTTGTTTTTGCTTGGATTGGGTAATTGCATATTCGGGCCTGCCGAATTCATCATTTTTTCTTGATTTTACCTCTACAAACACGAGTAACTCTCCTGTTTGGGCTATTATATCTATTTCCCCTTTGCCAAAGCGGTAATTGCGGCCTATAATCTTATATCCTTTTTTTAGCAGGAAGTCATTTGCTATATCTTCCCCCTCTTTTCCTTTTTTCTTATTATCGGCGCTCATCCTGTCACAAATTTATTCTATTACTTTTTTCTTCTCGTTAAATACTTTATCATCAATACCGTAATTAATTAGATAGTTAGAATAAATTACTTTAACGGTTCCTTTTGTATCCTGATTTTCCTTCTTTTCACCATCGTTGTTTTTGTCTTTGCTATTATTCCGGGCTAAAGGATTGCCGCGCATGAATACTCTGCCGAATTCAATGGTAAGGGTAAGCTGCGAAGGAAGGCCGTATTTAATTTCGCTGCCGTAAGTTAATTCCCCCGAAATGCTTGCGCCCGATTTAACATCGGCATTAAATTTTTCAATTACTTTTGCATCAAAATCAATCCAGAGTGTAACAGTTCTATAAGTTGAAGTATCCGAATTCGGCTTAAGTTCCATTACATAAGATTTATGGTTCCCGTTTTTTTCAACTTTAATATAGTTGGTACTGAAATCTCCTCCTAAAAATTCTGCCGGATTAAGATTAAATACCGATTTGGGGAGCAGGCCAAATCCTTCCGTATCTATTTTAAATTTATTCGGTTTCTTAAAATATAATTTCATATCCTTTTCGGGAGCTTTGACGAAAGGAAGAGTCACTTTAACCTTTGCATCCACCGTATAATCATTTACAAAAGCAAACTTTGATGCTGCTTCTTTTAATATTTTATTGGCATTTAAATTTTGTGCGCAAAGTGATGATGTAATAAATAAAACAAAAAATAATTTTTTCATATTTAACCTATGACAGAATATCTTTTTTATTAAAAATGTATAATGAGGCGCCGAGAAAGACAACCGTATGCCCTAATAAAATAGCTGAGGATTTAAATACTTCGCTGTAATCTACAGGATCGTTGAAAAATTCAGTCCATATATTTAAATGCGAAGTAAATAAATATGGCCTTATCTGCCTTAAGAAATCTATATCAACTATCGAAAGCCCAAAGAAGATAATTATTACGGACATAGTTGCCACAAGAGGCCCTAACGCATTTTCTACAAGAGATGAAAACAGGAAAGATAATGTAAATACGGTTGACATGCCGATGTATGCTACTGCATATGCTCCGCAGAAACGCCATAATATATCATTAGCTGAAATTATTGTAATACCATTCGAAAATAGAATTAAATCGCCCGAACCAAAAATAACGAGACTTAGCCCAAGGCTAACTATAGCAAGCCATACTAAAAATAAAAATACGTATATATTACCTGCAATAAATTTCGAGAATATGACCTTAGTGCGTGAAACAGGCCTTGTTAAGAGCATTCTGTATGTTCCTGCAGTTGCTTCCCCCGCAAGAAGATCGCCCCCTACAAGAACAATAAGGAATGGTATTTGTACGAACAATCCGTTTAATATTAAATTCCCTATTAAATAACCGTTAAGCAAATTGCCTGTAATATAAAATAATCCTTTAAGATTTTGTGTTAATGCATGGATATACTGTTTACCTCCAACGAAAAAAGAAATTTGAATAATAAAAATGAGAAGGGTAATTGCAAGAAATGCAATGTAAGTACGCCACTTGCTGAATATTTTTCTAAGCTCAATTCCTATTAACTGTATCATTTCTCTTCCCCCTCTGTAATTTTAAGAAAATATTCTTCAAGAGAGCGGGAAGGTATAAGCGCATGTACCTCTACATTGTTTTGAACTAGTTTTTTATTCAGTTCGCTTATTTCATTCTTGTCCAGTGACATATCAATCGTATCATTTTTAACGGATTTTATTTTATCCTTCCAAACTGTTTCATTTATAATCCTTAAGGCCTTTTCGGGATCATTTACTTCAATAGTTACATCAATGTTTTGAGCATTAAGAAGTTCCTGAACCGAGCCTTCAACCTGTGCAGTGCCTTTATTTATAATAATCATTCTTGAAGCAATTATTTCAACTTCGCGCAGTATATGAGAAGAAAGAAATATAGTCTTTCCTTTTTCAGAACTTAAAAAAAGGATCAAATCTCTAACTTCTTTCATCCCCTGAGGATCTAATCCGGTAGTCGGTTCGTCAAGAATTATAAGTTCCGGGTCATGCATAAGAGCCTGAGCCAGGCCAAGCCTCTGTTTCATACCATGAGAAAATGTTTTCACTTTGCTGTTATGTCTTTTTTCCAGTCCTACTGTTTCAAGAGTTGCCATAATATGCTTTTTAGAAACATCGGCACCCGAAAGTTTTCCGAGTATTTCCAAATTTGTATATGCTGAAAGGTAAAGATAGAAATCCGGTTTCTCAACAATAGCGCCCACCCGCCTCAGGATTGAGATCCTTTCCTCTTTTATGGGCTTGCCGAATAATTTTATTGAGCCGCCGGTAGGTTTGATTAACGAGAGCATCATTCTTATAGTTGTACTTTTGCCCGCTCCGTTAGGCCCAAGGAATCCAAAAACATCCCCTTTGTAAACATTTAAGTTAAGATTGTTCACAGCAGTAAGATTTTTGAATTTTTTGGTCAGTCCGGTCAATTCTATAATTTTTTCTTTTTCCAAAAAATGCCCCTATTATTGACATAAAACTAACTACTTATAGGCTACAATGCAATAAAACATCTTCACTTTTGACGAAAATACCCTGAAAAGGTTTCATGTGAATTATTTTAAACTTGCTTTAAACTGTTTTATTTGCTAAACTTAGTGCGCGAAAGGGATTTAAAATGACAATTAGTCCATTATATTCAAATTCAGCATTTAGCGTTTACTCCAGAAATGCGCCCTCTTCAGATGTAATAAAACAAATCAGCAATATAGCAAATTCGAATTCTTCATTACAAGATAAATATATTTCGTCTGAAAAGAATAATCAACTTGCCTCGGATCAGATAGAAAACAAAACTACCACTTACATTAATTATGCTTATCAGACAAATGTTCAATTAAATAAACTTAACCGCACCGAAAAAAATTATAGCAATCTGCAAAAGAACTCCTTAAAGAGTACGGGACAGGATAAATTTTCCGATTTTATGGATTATAAGAATGTTGAAGAAAGTCTGCCAAAAGAACAGACAACCGGCAAAGGTTATTATATTGTACTTAGCCATCAAAATACTTCATCGGATGAAACCCATGTAAAATCTCTCCCTAAAAATAGCCGCAAAAACAGAATTGCCGATACTTACCACTTAAAATATGACCATCTGGTTGGCACTCTGGTAGATTTAGTGCTTTAAGTCTTATTCTTTCCTTCTATATAGTTTTGCCCCTTTAATTCTTTCATCCCCAATTTCAGTCTCAAGAAAATGTTTTTCAGGTTCACCATTTACATTTAATACCTCGTAACCGGCTATCCCCTTCTTCATCAGTGACGATAGCATTTTACCATATTCTTCTTTTTCCTGTTCACTTAAGCCCGATAAATCAATACTATGAAGGCTGCTTAGGTCCAGAGTTTTTTCAACGGCCGCAAATGCTTTAGTGGAGTCGGAAATTTCTATAGAATCTTTTTTCTCTTCTGCCTGTCCGGTTTTCTTTGCATCAACCGAGGAACCGGGAAAAGGAAATTGTATTGAATTAAGGTTCTCTATCTGTATCATATCACTTCAAATATTGCTATACACTATTATCGGCTGTGTACAGCAATATTTAAAGCCGGGTTATCAACTTAATAATCTTTTCCGGAATAATAATATTATCGTTTATTCCCTGCGTTTGTTTTACGTCGTAATTTCATCCCGAACAGTAAACGCATCATGTTAAATCTGCGTATGAATAATTCATATATAGCAAGGCTTATTCCGAATGTACAGATTACAACAAGAATAAACTTAGGCATTAGAGCCCAGTTTAATTTAATTATAAAATAAGCAATAATTAGTTCAACCGTTTGATGAAGTATATACAGCGGATAAACCGATTCATTTGCATACGAAAGAATTTTACCCGGTTTATTAAGGTAAATCTTTCCATATCCGAGTATTGCATAAATGAATGCAGGAATAAGGAGGCATTTCAAAAATCCATACAGCAGCATAAATTGAATGGAATTTTCATCCATTATTTCAAAAGTGGGGCCCCATACAAAAAGAATGAGAAAAGTAATTGGCACTAATGCAATGATTAGAGAGGTTTTCCTTTTTTCGGTAATTACATCCCAAACGCCGTCTATTGAAGTAATAAGAAAACCGGAAATAAAAAATATAACGCTGAAACTTAAGTTGTACCAGTCCCCCCATAATGCACGTGTAGTAGGAAATAACGGACTTAAACCAAAGTATATCATTAAAAGAGGTACTGTTACCGAATAAATTAAGTGCGGCCTTTTCTTTACCAGCCCGGAAAGCCGGGTTCTGAAATTCAGTGATTTAGTACTTCTTAAATATAAAAACAGGGGCAGTAATATCATAGAAAAGACAAATATATAGAGAACAAACCATAAGTGGTGCCAGCTTAAACTTCCCCCATTGGGATATGGAGTAAAGTTGAAAACTGTTTTCCAGAATTCGAAATAATTTCCCGAAAATTGCCCCTTTGTTATTCTTTCAACATAAATCTGAGGAGGTATTATAACAAGCATTCCGAAAATAAGGGGAATTAAAAGGCGGCGGGATCTTTCTTTTATGAATTCTCCGGCACTTCTTTTGCCAAGCGCATAACATACACCCACTCCTGATATTAAAAAGAGAAGGGGCAAACGCCATTGACTTAAAAAAGCCATCCATGTTTCAAACCATTCTGCAGTAGTATTGTTTTTTATATGGAAATCCCACGGCACAAAAAGCATACCTGTATGATAAAATATCAATATGTAAAAAGCTATTACCCTAAGCCAGTCAATGTCGCTGCGTCTTTCTTTTAAGTCCATATTTTACTCCGTTTTTTTTGAAGCAAAAATAACTACGCATGCTGAATTTTCGGTATGAAATGTCATTAAAGGAGAATTAGGCGGTATAAGCGGGATAGGAAACAAGCCCTATCTTATAAAAAAGCTATAATTCCTTTTTTTGCTTATTATTCATCCCTTTAGCAGCCGAATAAATCCCTTTTATACCATTAATAGTGATTAGTAAAATATTTTAAATAAATTTATTATTGTAAACAAATAAATTGTTAAAAATGAAAAGAATACCCGATAAATATAAAGCTATCCCGAAATGAGAAACATAAAGTGCTATTTCAAAAGTGCATTATTCTATTTTTCAATAGGCAGTGCAATAGGGATTTTTAACTCAACAGTAGTAATTACAACATTGCTCGCTGAACGGAGTGAATTTCATTATTCTTCAGTTTTTATTGGCGAGTTTACAGGGGGATATTCGTTTGCATTGCTTCTCCCGGTTATGCTGTATATTTTTAGAAAATACCCTGTTTCAAAGAATAGCTATATAAAGCCATTATTTATTTATTTATGTGCATATATTCCCGTAGGCTTATTCCATATTTTGTTTATGTATTACTCCCGCGAGATTATCAATCAGATTGCCGGATGGGGCAGTTATGATTACGGAAATATCTATTTCCGAATTCCGATGGAATATATAAAACTTTCTACCGGCATGATTGCTGCGTGCCTCATTTCTAATCTTAGTAGGAGCAATAAGGAAAAAGATGCTGAAAAACTAAGGAGGGCTTCACTTGAGGAACAGCTTACACAAGCCAGGCTGGATATTTTAAAAAATCAGTTAAATCCCCATTTCCTATTTAATACTTTGAATATGATTTCGTCGGCCATGTATGAAAACGTAGATGCCGCGGATAAAATGATTTCGAATTTAAGTATAATACTAAGGGCTGCACTGCAATCATCGGACGATAACACTTATACGTTAAAAGATGAGATTGAAATGATTTCCATTTATATGGATATTATGAAAGCACGATTTAATGACAAGCTGAATATTTCTTATTCTATTGCGCCTCAATCAATGGACTGTTCAGTCCCGCGGTATATTCTGCAGCCGCTAATTGAGAATTCCATTAAATACGGTATGGAGACTCCCGGTTCGGTTTTTATTGAACTTACAGCTGTACGGCAAAATGATGTTGTGGTAATTTCTGTTAAAGATAACGGCCCGGGTATTTCCGATAATTCAAATAATATTTTAACTAAGGGAGTCGGATTATCCAATACAATAGAACGGCTTAATAATTTTTACAATCGCAAGGCGAAATTTACCTGGCGTAATCTCGAAAATGGTTTTTTAGTGCAAATAGAACTGCCTTACAAAAAGGTGTAACGTAATGGACAAACTAATTATTCTTATAGCCGATGATGAAAAACCAGCCAGAAATAAATTGAAGGGCTTCATCAGCCAGATGGATTGTAATGCCGATATTATTGAAGCCGGTGATGGAATTGAAGCATTTGAAATGATTAATAATTCCAAACCCGATTTGCTGTTCCTTGATATACAAATGCCCGGAATGTCGGGATTGGAAATTATTCAAAATCTACGCATGGGTCAGATGCCCGTAATCGTTTTTGTAACTGCATTCGATCAGTATGCCGTTAAAGCATTTGAGCATAATGCCTGCGACTATCTATTAAAACCTTTTGACATTGACCGTTTTAATAAGGCATTTCAACGAGCCGTATCAAAATTGAAATCAGTTTCCGAGAATAATGAGAATATCATAAAGCTCTTAAGTGAACTTAAAAAGGGGAAACAATTTGCAGAACGGTTCCTTGTAAATTCAAATGGTAAATATTTTTTTGTTCCGGCGGAAGAGATCATGTACGTATCGGCAGAAGAAAAATATGTTGCACTGCATACAGAAAAATCAAAACACCTTATGCGCGATACTCTTTCGGCTTTTGAAGAAAAGTTAAATCCTAAAAAATTTGTAAGAATTCACCGCTCTTATATTGTTAATACTAATTTTATTCAGGAAATTAAACCCTGGTTTCACGGCGACTATGTAATATTGCTCCGGGATGGCATGAAACTTAATCTTAGCCGCCGGTATAAAGAGAATCTATTTGCCGAATATAAAGTTTAATTATTGTTTTTGTTTTTTTGCTTCAAATCCTTTTACTACTACATAAGCCACGAGCGCAAATAAGAAAAAGACCAGAAGCATCCATGCCGAACTTTGCAATGTGCCTATTACGGTTTTAAATACTTCTATTAACCACCTGTCTGTAGTAAGTACTAAAATATTCTGATCCCTATCGGGGGTAATGTAGCGCTCAATTTCCCATAGACGTACTCCGCCTGAAATACCTACAACATAAATTGCGAATATCACATAGCGCTTCCAGGTTGGGGCCAGATCTTCAGTTAAAAACCGGCTTAATATCTTTGTTATAGGCTTGTGAAAAAGAAATGCCACTATTGATGAAATTATCAGAGCTATTACAAAAACCAGAAGTAGTAATGTCCAAAACATAAGTACCCCCATTTTTTATTTATATCTAAAATAATTATTCTCCCGTGGGAATTATAGCATGTGTTTCTACCATTAGCATTACAGTTTTCTGCGGTGCGCGTGTTCTGTGCATTATTCCCCTGGAAACCGTAACACCCTGCCACGGATTTAACTCTATTGTCATTTCTTCAAGATCAACAAGAAGCTTCCCTTCAAGAACAAAGAAAAACTCATCATCGTTATCATGTTTGTGCCAGTGATATTCTCCTTCCACAATTGCACATCTAACGACACTGTCGTTTACTTTGGTAAGCGTTTCATTATACCATTTGTCTTTGCAGTTTTTTACGATTTCGGGAAGATCAATTAGTTCAAAGTGATTATACTTTATATCAAGTTTGGTAACGTAAGGATATTCTTTAGACATGAACAGGCCTCTAATATTTAGTTTGATCATTTCCTGATAGAATTAAGGAATAAATGAACTTTCGATGCTATCTGCATATAAACTCCTTCTTTCATAAATTCCCATTCCAGTTGAAATCCATATCCATGAATAAACAAATGCCTGAATTTTCTATATTGTGTTAACTCATTTTCGAGAACCGGATCAAACAGAATTGGCAGGTTCTCAAAGCCGGGCGGACAAAACCTTGCAAATAATTCTGTATGCCAATTCTCTCCTTTAGGAAGATTAACATCCATCAATTTGTGAATACGTTTCAGCATGTTTTCTATGCCATTATAGAAATTCATGAGATAAGTTCCCGCTGCCGCTCTAATCATCATTTCAGGCTCTTCTTGTTGGAATTATTGTTTAATCAGGCGGATTTCAAAAACTACTTTTTCAAGGAGTTCAAGTTCTATTTCAATTTCTTCAATTAGATTTTCTTTTTTCATATATAACCTTACCCACTCTTCTAACATAATTTTCAAAACGGGAGTTTGAATTAAGAGGTATTACATCGACCTTCACATTCAATTCTTTATCAAGCCGGGCAGCATATTCAAAAAAATTCCATCCTAAATGCCCCTCACATGCAAGATCAAGGTCATCAGCCGTTTGAGGATTCTCCAGAGAACTGCCGAAAAGTATCAATTTCGTAATTTCATATTGCTTTGATATTTCAATTGCTTTATCTAATATTTCCTGAGTTATAGCCATTTTTTCTCTCATTATTACCGGTCTATATTTAAATATAAGAAATATTTCATTGCTTTTGAATTAATTATTGTCATTTTACAACTACTTTGATAAGAAGGGGATTATATTGTTTAATGCTTTACACTTAATAACTGCAAAAGTCTTGTAAACCAATTGCCAATTGCATTCTATACTGAATACATTAGTTTTGCTGCACCAACACTAAAAAGCGGCAGGTGAATTCACCCACTGCTGCATGAATTCAACACGGTCTATTGTTTGAACTTCTGAAATATCTTTTTAAATATTGCTTTGTTTATTTCAGAGAAAAACACGCCTTCTTTTTCCATTTTTTCTATCCCGTTCATTCCGTTTTTATAATCAGGAGAGGTTTCCTGCAAGGCAAGCAGGTATTTTTTCGCGTTATCATAATCTTTTTGCAGAAAATATAAAATTGTATAACCGGCTAAAGCAATTGGCGCATTTGTTTCTATTTTTAAAACTTTATCAAAAAATACTTTAGCTTTTTCATAATCCTTTGTTTCACAATAGATTAAACCTATGCAACCGAGCGATTGACTCTCGGTTGAATCCAATCCGGCCGCAGTGCTAAAATCATCTATTGCTGATTTGTATTTTTTTTGTGCATAATAACAAAGCCCTCTATAAAAATATGGTGTCCAATTCTTCGGGCTTAATAACACGGCTTTGTCAAGATCTTTCTCAGCTGCTTTATAATTTTTGATGTTAGAATTGATATTTCCCCTTAAAGAATATGCATAATAAAAAACAGAATCCTTGTTTATCAGATAATTCAAGTCTTTAAGCGCTCCCTGAACATCACCCATATAACGTTTGATAGTGCTTCTTAACAAATATGAAGGAAAATAAGTGGAATCTAACTTCAATGCTTCTTCAATATCATACGATGCTTTAGTAAAGTCTTTTAAATCAATATATAAAGCAGCGCGTTTTTCAAATGCCATCATAAAGGCCGGATCTAATTCAATGGCTTTATTCAAATCATGCATAGCACTTGTATAATCCTTGATTTTATTAAACAACTCTGCTCTAAGAGCATAAAACATTTCATTATACGGATTATATTCAATCGCTTTATTAATATCCGTCACTGCTCCTTTATAATCGTCAGCCACTTCTCTTATAATACTGCGATAGAAATATCCGGTGTGATTATCCGGATACAATTCTATACATTTATTCATTTCACTAATAGCTTTTTCTTTATTTTTTTGCGAAAGATTTAACATGCTTCTTATAACAAAAGACATTAAATTATTAGGATCCAACGCAACGGCTTTATTAAAATCTATCCATGCACCTGTCGAATTCCCCATCGATATTTGGGCAAATGCCCTGTTATAGAGAGCATTTACGTATTGGGGATTGCTATTAATGATAGTGGTGTATACTTCAACAGCTTTTTTATAATCGTGCATTTGCTCATAGATTGATGCGAGAATTACCTTGGCCTCAAGATTTTGAGGAATGTATTCTATGCATTTTGTCAGGTCTTCGATTGCCATCTTTTCGTTTTTCATGGCTTTATAAATCAAGCCTCTAATGAAATACAAACCCCTGGGTGGAATTTCGTCGTTATTTACTTTAAGTAAATCCTCTTTAGCCTTTTCGTAATACCCCAGTTTGGCATTTGCATACGCCCTTTCCAGATAACCGAATGATTCCGAAACAGTGAAAGTCAATATATTTTTGAAATTGGCATATGCATCTTTTATATGCCCTTCATCTTCCTGAATTATTCCCAAATAGAATATTGAATTTATTGAAGCAGAGTCTAATTTTACAGCCTCTTTCAAATCATCTTCGGCGCTTTGCGTAAAACCACTTACTATTTTTGTTACTCCCCGGTTTGCATATGCGTTTGCATACTTATTATTTATATTTATAGATATTGTATAATCCTTAAGCGCTTCAAAATAGTTGCCTCTTTCCCTGTTTATTTCGGCACGATAAAAGTATGCGCTATAATTCAACGAATCAATTTTAATTGCCTCCGTCATATCATCAATAGCTTCACTCAACATATTCAATTTAATTTTTATATTACCTCTAAGTATATATTCACCGGAGTTAGCCGGAGTAATCAGTGCTCCTTTTTTATATTCTTCTTCTGCTTCCTCCTTTTTCCCCATTTTAATTTTAAGCAATCCTGTATCATAATAGACTGCTATATATTTTGGATTTAATATTTTTATTTTATTGAAGTCCCGCAGAGCTTCATTAAAGTTGCCAATAATTCCTTCAGCTTCACCCCGTCCTAAATACGCCAAAATATTTACCGAGTCTTTCTCAATTACTTTGGAATAATCTACCATTCCTCCGGTATAGTCTGTTAATTTAACTCTTAGTTCAGCCCTTTTAAGATAAGCGTCCAAATAACCGGGTTCTGTTTTAATTAACTCTGATAGGTCGTTTATTGCCCCTTTTATATCTCCATTAAATGCTTTTATCTCTGCCTTTTTTACAATAGCTTCTGCATCTTTAATTATCAGTTTGTTTAATTTTAGTTTGGTGGTATCAGGGTTCATGTTGTTATTCAACGTTGCAGGTTTTATTAATCCGCTTATAAAACACATAATAATAATTAATAATATTTTATTTCCCATAATTTCGTCTCAAAAATTATTTCAAATAATAGTTTATGATGTTTCTTCCAAGCATGGAATTTAGCACAGTTTAATAATACAATATTTAATTATTTATTTCAAGGATTGAATAAGCTGCAATATCATGAAATATGTTGCCATATTTTCATCATTTCGAGATTTAAAATTATAATCATTGATTTATTTTTACTAATACAGCCTCATATTAGTGTTATTACTGAGAATCTGCCTTTCAATTCACAGCTGTACAAAATCATAATTGCAATAGGCCATGGATTTTCATGGATTGAACGGATTAACACGGATTAGACATAAATAAACTTGTTTGGCGGACAAATATTTTTTAATGTTTCTTCAATTTCATTACAATATGAATCTCCTTTATAAAATGTTAGTTTCTTTTTGTTATTAAATTTAATTATAAGCATGCCAACTCCCATCTGCTTTTTTGTCGTCATGTCTGATGTTATTTTAATTACATTAATATCGGAAAGGAGATATTCTTTTACCCTGTTATTGTTTTCGTGAATTATTCTAGAATCTGTAAATATTAAAACACTATCTTTTATATTTATGAAATAATAAAAAAAGAAAACAACTATTTGCAGAACAATAATTGCCACCATTAAATATCTTAAAAACGTTATATTATTAGTATACCATATTTTGGCAAAAGCTCCTAAAAAAATTGCTACTAATGGAGATAGATACTTTATCCTGTTGGATATAAATGATTTTGATAATGGTATTGTTACCGGCAATACTAACTCTTCTTTTTCTTCTTGGTGTATCGTATTATTTTCTTCTAAGACAGGATCAAAAAAACTACTACCGCATTTAGGGCAAAAATCATCTTCTTCTTTTACGCTTGCTCCGCATTCAGAACAAGAATACTCATTTATGAGTTCTTCCATATTAACCCTTTTATATTCCAGTTTTCTTTAATTACAGCATTTATATATAAAAATTACGGGAATTATTTTTTTATTGCAAAGGTATATTATTGTTTATATATATCTTTTTATCCGTGAAAATCCGTCAAATCCGTGTTCGCCGATAGGCGACCGTGTTCCATAAGCAATATGATAGGTCAAAATTTTTAGTAAAACCAAAACATGCGTGAGATAAATAAAAAAAGGCCATCCTTGAAGGGACAGCCTTTCAAGAAAAATTATTTTGCCGGATTAATATTCTGGAGGCATTTCCTTCATTTGTGCATATGTAAATACAGGGCCGTCTTTGCAAACATAAACATTACCGACGTTGCACCTTCCGCACTTGCCGAGTCCGCATTTCATTCTGTTTTCGAGTGTGGAAATAATATTTTCATCTTTAAAGCCGAGCTTATTCAATACAGGAATAGTATATTTAATCATAATCGGAGGGCCGCAAACAATAGCTACCGTATTTTCTGCTTTTGGTGCTGTTTTTTCTACAATAGCCGGAACGAAGCCGATTTCACCTTTCCAATCTGCATCTTCACCGCCCGGATCTACAGTCACAACAGTTTTAATGTCCTTCATCGCTTTCCATTGTTCCAGTTCGCGCTTGTAAACAAGATCAATAACCGAGCGCGCTCCGTAAACAATAGTAATATCTTTGAACTGGTCTCTCAAATCAAGCACATTCCAGATAACGCAGCGCACGGGTGCAAGCCCAATGCCGCCTGCAATAAATACAACATTCTTCCCTTTCATTTCTTCAACAGGGAAATGATTGCCGTACGGGCCGCGAAAACCGATTGTATCGCCGATGCTGATTCTTCTCAGCGCAGTAGTTACTTTGCCTACCTGCTTGAAAGAGCATTCAATATAATCTTTGCGTGTGGGTGCAGAGGCAATACAAAAAGTAGATTCTCCTTCGCCGAATACGGAGTATTCGCCGAACTGCCCTGCCTTAAATTCAAAACTCTTTGCCACTTCAGGGTCTTTGAACTGCAGTTTAAATGTTTTAGTATCTACAGTTTCATCAATTATTTCAACAACTTCCATTAATTCAGGTTTGTAAATATTCATAGTTTCCTCAAACTTGATTTGCAACTAAATTTATTTCTTTAGCTACTTGAGCAATATCTATTCCAACCGGGCAGCCGCGTGAACATCTACCGCATCCGGTACATAAAACTTCATCAAACTTATCTGTATAGTATTTAAATTTGTGCGCAATACGCTGACGGTACCGTTTGTTCTGGTTTTCTCTCGGGTTATGCCCTGAACTGTGAAGAGTGAATAAACCGAACTGGCATGCATCCCAGTTTTTCATTCTTCTGCCGCAGTCATAATGGCATTCTTCATCAACTATATCGAAGCAATGGCAAACGGGACAAACAAAAGCACACTGTCCGCATCCTTCGCATGTAGCGCCGATTGTATCGAACAATTTATGTTCGAAGTTGGCACCAATCCATTCTCTTACTTTGCTGCTTTCAAATTTCTTTTCGGGAGCAGTAATTTTTCCAAGTGCTTCCTGCGATTTTGCATTATTCCCGTCAGTCAGATATTTTGCATAAGGCTGAATGAATTCTTTCCCTTTTTCGGTTATGATGCGGATTGCATAAGTGTTTTCATCAAGAGGAATTAAGAAAAGATCGCTTCCTTTTTCCGAAGTCGGAGAAAGATTTACGGAAGAACAGAAGCAGAATTCATCCTTATAGCTGCATGCTGTTCCTATTACTATTGAGTTATCTGCTCTTTCATTGAAGAATTTATCTTTATAATCCCAATTGAATACTTTACTCATTATTTCAATTGATCTTGCATCGCATGGTTTAGCACCAAGGAAAACAACTTTTTCCGTTTTGCCGGGCGCTTCAATTAAATCGTATGCATCCTTCTTGCTCTTAAAATAAAATATTGATTCTGTCTTAGGGAACAAAAATTCTTTATACGAAATATTTGAAGGAATTTCTTTGTAATTTATATTAATCTCACCGGAATCGGCAAGTTTTTGCCAGCCTATTCCATTCTTGCCCTGGCCTATAACCGCAAAGTTATTTTTTATAAGATCGCTAACCAGTGAAACTAAATTGCCGTGACTAATAATTTTCTCTTCCATACTTGCGTCCTTATTTTATGAAGTCTTCCCTATCGGTAGTGTTGTAATTACCGACAAGCGTAGGGTTTTCTAAAGCCATACCTGCTGTATAGTCAAATTCTTTCTTAGCAACCATGCCCATTTTTCTGTTAAGCAGAGACAATGGTATTTGTGCCGGGCATGCTCTTTCACATTCATTGCATCCTATGCATCTGCCGCTTAAGTGGAATGCGCGGATAATATTCCATGAAAAATTTCCGCGTACCGAAGCGCTGCTTTCAATCCAGCGCGGCATTGATTTATCGGCAATGCATCTTTCGCAATAACATAGCGGGCAGGTTTGTCTGCATGCGTAACATTTAACACATTTTTCAAATTCTTTTTCCCAGAATTCCCATTTCTGTTCCGAGGTCATTGCATCGAAACTCTGGATCATCTTAAGGTTTTCATCTTCAGGTTTTACCATATCTTCAATTTTGCCGAGAAGAGTATGATAAAGAGCCGGAGTCCTAACCAAACAATTGCCGCATTTAACAGCCATTGTCTGAGGTGAGAACTCTTTGCCTAAATCGGCAACAACACCATTGCAGTTAACGCCTATAATGTAAACATCATCTTTGTTAATCTGATTTTCCTGAATTAGCTGAATAATTGCTTTAACATCGCATCCTTTTGCAACAATACCAATCGATCCCTTGCCTTTATGCTCTTTTCGTGTCAAATATACTGCAAGATTATTAACGCAATATTTATTATAAACTAATTTCTCCGCATCTTCCGGGGTTCTGGCAATAAAAGGTTTTGTCCTGTTAGGAGTTGTTCCTTCAGCGTAACCAATTATTACTTTAACAGTTCCGTTCTGCAGTAAGTCCTTACCAAGTTGTCTGAGTTCATTCATCTAAAACAAACTCCTTATTTATTTTTTGATATTGTTGGAACGGCCCTTTTGCTTTAACTGTATCAATTACATTGGAAACCACGTCAACAAATTTCTTTCCTTCGGAGGCCGAGACCCATGAAAAGAATAAACGGGATGAATCAATGCCTATGTAATTAAGTAATTCTGTAAATAAAACCCATCTTCTTCTTGCATGGAAATTACCGGTATTGTAATGGCAGTCTCCCGGATGGCAGCCTGAAATTAAAACTCCGTCTGCACCCTTTTCAAATGCTTTTATAATAAACACCGGATCAATCCTGCCTGTGCAAGGCACACGAATCATCTTAATATTGGGTTTATACTTCAACCGCGATGTTCCTGCTAAATCTGCACCTGTGTATGTACACCAGTTGCAGACAAAAGCGGTAATTTTTGGTTCAAAAGTTTTTTCTTCCATATTCTATTCCATTTTTATTTCGTCACTCTTTGAGCTTATTCTTTTCTTTGAGCCTTCGTGCCTTTGCGGCAGAAATTTTCGCCACGAAGACTCTAAGACACAAAGAATTAAAAGAACAAACCCGATGACATTTTTAATTTCATCCTAAAGCATTTATCTGAGCATATATCTGCTCATCATTAAAGCCGATTAATTCAACTGACTTGGAAGGGCAAACGGCATTACATGTACCGCATCCCTGGCATAATCCGGAATTAACATAAGCTATAATCTTAACGATATTTCCCTGCCTGTCTTTAATTTCTTTTCTTTCAATTGCGTTGTAAGCGCAAACTTTCTGGCAGTAGAAACATCCCGCACAAGTGGAATCATTTACTTTTGCTACAGTAGGTTCTCTTTCAAGATAATCTGAGCCGAAGAGTACAAGCGATTTACTTGCCGCAGCCGAAGCCATTGCAACTGATTCCGGTATATCTTTTGGAGCCTGGCAGGCGCCCGCTAAAAATACTCCCGCGGTGCTTACTTCAACAGGCCTTAATTTCGGGTGAACTTCATTATAGAAACCATACTTATCATAAGAAATGCCTATCTTCTGTGCAAGTTTTGCGGAATCGGGCTGGGCAATCATTGCAGTTGCAAGAACAACCATATCGGCATCAATAGTAATTGGCATGCCTGCAAGAGTATCTTCCCCTTTAACAATATATTTTCCGTTTTCCTGATATATTCTTGAAACTCTGCCGCGGATATATTTTACATGGTCTTCTTCAATTGCACGGCGGACAAATTCATCATATCCTTTACCGCCTGCGCGTATATCCATGTAGAATACATATGCTTCGCCGTCATGAACTTTATGTTTATAGAGCATTGCATGTTTGGCGGTGTACATACAGCAAATTTTGCTGCAATAAGAAAATCCTTTAGATTCATCGCGTGAACCTACGCACTGTATGAAAACAATTTTCTTTGGAACTGTGTTATCGGACGGGCGTAAAATTTCACCGCTTGTAGGGCCGGAAGCGCTTGCAATTCTTTCAAACTGTAAACCATCAACAACATCTTTATATTTTCCGTAACCGTATTCGCCGTAACCTTTAATTGCACTGTTATCCGGTTTTTTATCTATTGTATATAATTTATATCCTGTTGCTACAATAATAGCGCCTACATCTTCAGTTACAAGTGAATCTTCCTGATCAAATTTAATTGCTTCGCGTCCGCATACTTTTACGCACATCTGGCATTTACCTGTCTGGTAATATGTACATACCGATGTATCAATAACCGGAATGTTAGGCACTGCCTGCGGGAAAGGGACATAAATTGCAGGACGGTAAGCAAGGCTTTCTTCAAATTCATTGAATGCTTTTTTCTTAATAGGGCACTTCTGCATACATAATCCGCAGCCGGTACATTTTGTTTCATCAATTTTACGGGCTTTCTTGCGGATTGTAACTTTGAAGTTGCCTATAAAACCTTCAACATTTTCAACTTCGGAATAAGTCATCAGTTTAATTTTCGGATGCTGATAAACTTCAACCATGCGGGGAGTTAAAATACACTGCGAGCAATCAAGCGTTGGGAATGTTTCAGATAACTGAGACATGTGCCCGCCTATTGAAGGCTGTTTTTCAACAAGCACAACATCAAATCCCGCATTGGCAATATCAAGAGAAGCCTGAATACCTGAAATTCCTCCTCCTATAACAAGAGCTTTCTTTGTTACGGGAACCATAATAGGTGCAAGAGGAACATTTCTCTTAACTCTTTCTACCGATATTCTTATAAGGTCAATAGCTTTTGCAGTAGCCGTTGGAATATCTTCATGCACCCATGAGCAATGTTCGCGCAGGTTTGCAATATCGCAGAGGAACGGATTTAATCCGGAATCCGAACAGGCTTTACGGAAAGTCTTCTCATGCATATGTGGTGAACATGAGCCAACAACTACGGCATCGAGCTTATGTTCTTTAATAGCATTTTTAATTAAGTTCTGACCGGGGTCGGAACACATATATTTATAATCGACAGCACATACAACACCGGGAAATTCGCCTGCTGCTTTAGCAACAGCCGCGCAATCAACCGTTCTGCCAATATTTTCGCCGCAATAACATATAAACACGCCAATCTTCATCTTTTACCCCTTTGCTACAGCTTTTTCTAATAAGGATTTTGTATCTATCATGTGAAGATTCAAACCAAGGTCTTTGGCTTTAAGCCCAAAGGCCAATCCTAAAAATTCCGAAAGGTACAGTATAGGCATCTCTTCATGCTGGGGGAATTCTTTTTTAATTGCTCTCTGCCTCATATCAAGATTAGAATGGCACATCGGGCATGCAACAACAATTACATCTGCACCATGAAGTTTTGCATTATCAATAATTTTTTTAGAGAGGTCAACAACAATTTCCATATGAGCAATTGAATGTGCACCGCCGCAGCATTCTGTTTTAAAATTCCAATCAACTGTTTCAGCGCCTGTTGCTTTAATAATTTCTTCCATTGAAGTAGGCTGTTCCGCATCGTCAAACTGAGTAATATCGAAAGGGCGTACAAGGAGGCATCCGTAATAGCATGCTGCTTTAATGCCTTTCATTTCTTTTTTAACGTTAGCAGTAATTTTTTCTTTGCCTATTTTCCGGAAGAAGTCAATTATATTAATAACTTCGGCGTTTGATTTTGCACTTTCGCCCAATAGTTCTGTAACCTGTTTTTCTAATTCAGGGTGAGTTTCAAGTTCATGCGCTGAAACAACCATCCTGTTATAGCAGGCTGCACAGGGCGCAACAATTTCATTCAAGTTTTGTTTTTTTGCCAGAAGAAGATTTCTTGCAGGCAAGGCAACAGCTAATAAATGGCTGGTAGCATGGGCGGAAGTAGCTCCGCAGCAATTCCAGTCTTTTATTTCCTGCAGCTCTGTTTCGAGAACGGATACAACCTTTCTCAACGACATATCATATTCTTTACCCGTTCCGGTTAAAGAACATCCTGGATAGTAACCTACTTTCAAGTTTGTTACCCCTTAATCTATTTTATCAAATATTTCCTTAATGTTTTGTTTGTCCTCTATTTCATGAGGAAGCAAACCTATCTTACCTTTGATAAACATTTCCGGGGCTACATCCACGTCTTGCATCAAATTCATTGTTCTCAATTTATATTCGCGGACAAGGCCAAACTCGAAGGCTCTGCCATGCTTTTTAATTTGATTTAAAAATGATTTGTGAAATGCTGCGGTATCTTTTTCAGGTATTTTTACTTTTTCCTGAATAGCTATTTCGCGCATTGCATCCATGAATTTTGCAAGGTCAAAATTCTGCGGACATCTTGTAGTGCACGTTAAACAACCTGCGCATAACCACATTGTTTTTGAATGAAGCGCCTTTTCGTCAAAGCCCAGTTGTACATAACGTACTACCTGGTTGGGTGAATCATCCATATAATCTCTTATTGGACAGCCTGCCGAACATTTGCCGCATTGATAACAATCTAATGCCGATTGCGATGTCAGTTTTTCAACCTTCCCCGAAAGTGTGTTCTCATCGATGTGCGTGTGACTCATGATTTTTCCTCTGTATAAGAAAAAATAGTACCTTGATAACTTATTATTTATACGAATATTTTCCAAATCTTTTTTAAGATTAGATGGTCTTAATTTATTTTGTTCTAAAAACTTTTAAATTAGTACAATAGTTACTCCATTTATGTATATATATTATTAATAGATAGGGAATTCACATCTTATTAACATCCAATTAACACCATCCTAACAGGATATTAACATGGTTATCAACCCTCTTATCAACATTTTGTGGATAACTTACGGAATAAAGTGCCCAACCCGACTTTTTTTGAATAAAATGCAGTTTTAGAGCGGTTTTGCGAATTTTGTTCCCTTGTCCGATTCTTGTATTTCAATTATCACTTTTTTATTATTATATAGAAGGTTTTGGAGAATAAAAATGGATTCAAAAAGTATAATTCAGAATGCTCTAAATTTAAGTCCCGCCGAAAGATTGCTCATTATTGAAACTCTTTCACGAAGTTTGAGCGAGCCGGATAAAGATATTGATAAATATTGGATTGATGAAGTTGAAAAACGATTTGAAGCTTACCGCAAAGGGGAAATAAATAGTATTTCATATAAAGAAATATTGAAAAGAAATGAAAGTTGATTTTCTTGAACAAGCATATTATGAGTATCTGGAAGCAATTGAGTATTACGATATACAAAGCAGCGGATTGGGGAAAAAATTTGTTGAGGAAGTTGATAGAACCATTAAAATTATTTGTAAATATCCTGATGGTTTTACAAAGTATTCACTGAACACAAAAAAAGCAATTTTAAATATTTTCCCTTATAATATTATTTATTCCGTGATAAATGAAACCATTTTAATAGTTGCAATAGCGCACCAACATAGAAAACCCAAATATTGGGATAAGAGATAAATTACATTTATAAAATTTAATATATGAATAATAGATTTAATTGTGTTGAAATGAAACATAAAGCTGCAAGAATAATTAATCGTAGAACTTCAAAAATGACAAAAGAAGAAGAATTGGAATACTGGCTTAATATAACTAAGAAGTATAAACATTCTGCAGTTAAAAGAAAGGCAACCAAAATTTAGTTTCGCTCCTGATTATTAGCTGTAAATGGTTTCAATTCTACAGTTGCATGGGAATGACAAGGGTAAAAATATTTGCATTGTCTATTATAAATGATAAAATTAAATTGTTTGGTATATTCATAAATTAAAGTGTGATTCAGAGATTCGTGAAAACAATACTATTATTTCTATTAATTTTATTTACAACTTCTTTTTGCCAGGTTAGAGATCTTGATTCAGCTTATTTTAACAAATCTACAATTGAGCTTAAAAGCATTCTTGATGACTGGGCTGAACGCTCTAAACCTCTTGACAAAACTATTATTGATAAAAAGCCTTTGTTTGAAAGATACGCTTATGAACTAATTGAAGAAAATTTTATGACAAATGGAATTTTTGAAGCATCCAAGGAAGAATTTAAGGATTCTACTTATCAGAATGATAAATTTGTATTCGTCCCTGATGAACAACAAATAAATTTTTATACGAATACAGATTTTAACAAAAGATTTGACGAACCGGTGAATGATTTGTCCAGAAAAAATAATTTGGATAGTACGGCAAATATTTTAAATGGCGGCAATAAAGCACGTTTTTCCGAAACTGCACCATGGCCCGTAACAATATTATATGTTAAATATATTAGACCAAGAATATGTTTGTCTAATTCTAAACTAATTTATTATACAGCTGAAATAAATCTAATTAAAAAAAGCTTTTTGGAGGTATCCTTAAATTGGAATAAGTATGGTACGCCCGAATACGAAAAAGTAAGAGAAGAAATTACAAAAAAGGAAATATTTCTAAGTCCATATATTAAAGTCGCGCATGCGTTTGCAAGCAGCGGGTTTATTAAAACCTTAACAAACATTACTATTAGTTTTAATACGGATTTGACTAAAGCAGATGTGGAAACAATAACTTTCCATTATGGCGTTAACACCTGCTATGAAAGGAAAAATAACAAATGGGTTATTAAACACTCTTACAACTTTATGCGGCTGTATTAGATTTTAGGATGAATTCCCCTCAGAGTAGTTAAAATTTCAGTTTTATCCGTCAAATCCTGGCTCTATAAAACTGTAATGGAACACGGCTGCCTCCGGCAGACACGGATGTAAAGGATTTCCACGGATCATAAAACATCATAATTATCATAATTATCATAATAAATCTGCGTCTATTTGACTCTTATATTTTAACTTGTCAAAGTTATATTCTTGGTTTATTTTTATGAGGGAAATAAAACGACACATTGCATGGAGGAGTTATGCGGAAACTATTTTTCTTGGCTTGCTTTTTAACCGCAACTATTTACTTCGGACAGAACAAAGAAAACACCATCTCTAAGCCAAATAAAGAGTATGCAAAAGATTCTCCTGAATGGGTTTTTATTAAAGCCCAAAATTGTTTTGTTCATGGTGATATTGACAGTTTAGTAACATTCCTGCATCCGATACAGCTTGAATATTTCAAAAACGCAATGCTGGCTTCACTGTCTGACTCTATTAACGCAAAGCAATTAAAGTCCATTTATTCAGATTACAAAAATCTAAATGAAATTAAATACATCCCTGCTGATAGATTTATGTCGATGTTTTTTAAATATCTTTTCAATAAAATGCCTTTAATAAAAAAGGTTAATGCAGCTACAAGGTTCAAAATAGTCGGTCATATTAATTCGGATAGTGCAGCCGTTTATATCATTTATAAAGTGATTCAGCAATATCTTACCTTGAAAGATTCGACTGTTTTATTTGGATTATGTAAAAAGTATAATAACATTTGGAAAGCTTCTTTGCCTGCCTCATTAAACAATGCATTTCTCTCCTTTATTAAAAACTCCGACCATAACTCGGGATTAGAAACCCCTTTAACAGAACAGGATATTATTGCAAGCGGGAGTTTCCCTAAAGGCTCTCCAGGCTGGGTCGGCAATGAAGGTTTAAAATATACGAAAGCCTCTGATTATGATAATTTTACTCTTCTTATGCACCCCACCGCCATTAAAAAACAAGCTGCATATCTTAAGAAGCTCTTAAATGAAGAAGTATTTGATGAAGAGATAGCTCCAAATAATTCCGAATATAAATCATACAATGAATTTATAAATCTTTCTGATATGAAATTATTTTCTTTTTTTTTCAAATACTCTCCTTTTAAAATAGATGTGTTAACTAACGCATTAAAAAATTCAAAATTTGCCATTTTGGGTTATATTATAGAAAATGATACAACTGCTTACGCAATAACAAAAATTCATGCTTATGTAAACGGTGCACAATATATAATGACCGATTTAATTAAATTTTTGAAATATAATGGTGATTGGAAAATGCTTTTAAGAAAAGAGCCTGAAACTGAATTCAATTAACAAGTAAAACCGGATGAATAGAAGCAGATTTTATAAGGAACATTATGCAAATCAAATACGCACATACAAACATAATTGCTGCCGACTGGCAAAAGCTTGCACAATTTTATATTGATGTTCTCGGCTGCAAACTAAACCATCGGATGAACATGATCCTAACGGCGGTGGTTTCCATTAAAATATTTTCTGCAAATTTTATTATATTGCAGGTTTAGGAGAGGGTTTTATGGAGCGGTATATCTTTTATCTTATTTTTATTCTCTTTTTATCCTATTATATAAATCAATGGCAGGTAAGTCTTCCTTCAAATAAAAAAAAATATGATGCTTCTAATTTTGACATTGAATCTGTTTTGAAAAATAGGGAAGAAGTGAAAATCATTATTGCGATTTCTGATTACATTAATAACATATCAAATTATGGAGAAAATCTTGGTAAATTAACGAAACCTCAAAAATATTTTTTATTTATTGATGATCTTGAAGGTGAAGTGAATAACGGCGGTTTTAATCAATATTATTTTAATTCGTCCGGTGCTAATTCTCTTGAAGTAATTGATGCCTTAAATGCCATTGGTGCTTTTAAAACGTCCTTAATTGTTAAAAAGGCAAATGAGCAGTTCCCCGGCGGTGTGGCTCCAAAAGATAGAAAGAAAAGAATAACCCTGGAATCGGAAATTGAGGATAAAGCCAATCCTGTTTGGGAAAAATGTGATGAAGACTTTTTTAAATATGAAGACAATATAGACGAACTGCTAATTAAATATGTTAAAGAACATAAATCCGAATTTAGAAAAAGATAATAATTGGATAGCAAACAAATATTCCCGGACATATACTATGCAAATAAAATACGCACACACAAACTTAATTGCTGCTGACTGGCAAAAGCATGCACAATTTTATATTGATGTTTTCGGCTGCAAGCTAAAACCTCCTGAAAGAGATTTATCAGATAAATGGGTAGAAGAACTTACCGGGTTAAATTCTGCACACATATAGGGAGCTCACCTGCTTCTTCCCGGTTATGATAATAATGGCCCAACGCTTGAAATTTTTCAATATGACGAAAATGTTAAAAACGCAGATAAGGTAATTAATAAAGAAGGCTTCGGGCATATAGCATTTGGTGTTGATGATGTTGATTCCTGCCTTAACTTGTTATTAAGCAAAGGAGGTTCATTATTGGGCAAAATAGTAAAGGGGGAAGTCCCCGGTGCAGGGCCTATTCATGTGGTTTATGCCAAAGACCCGGAAGGGAATATAATAGAAATTCAGAAATGGGGATAAAACCTTATAATTAACTCAACGTATTGAGTAAATTTACTCAATGTACTGAGTTAATTTGTCATTTAATAAATAATTTTATCTGTTTTTAATACCAACAATAAAAACAAGTGGGAGAGCAGATTTCTCAAATTCAATATTTGGTAAGCAAATTTGTATATAGCGGGAAGGGTGAATAAATATTATCTTTACACAATTAATTACAGGCTCAAAATGAAAGGCGGGGTAAAAATATTTCTATTATTTATCATTCTTTTTTCTTCAGTTAATTTATACAGTCAAAATTCTGCCGGGGATATTGCAATAATTTCCGCGGCAAAAAAGGTCATCTCTCAGTTTGTAAAAGAAAAGAGCGCAAAAATAAAATTAGAAATAATAAAAAATGAACCGGGCAATGATACGTATGAAATAGAAGCAAAGAATGGAATTCTTACTTTGCGCGGAAATAGTGCCATTGCATTAACAAGAGGGTTCTATGATTATTTACGCTGCGAATGCCGCTCAATGATTACGTGGAGCGGAGCTCATCTTGATCTTCCCGCACAATGGCCCGATACACCAAAAAGAAAAGTTACAACACCATTTCAGTACAGATATTATTTTAACGTTGTTACATTCGGATATTCTACACCATTCTGGAATTGGGCGCGCTGGAAAAAAGAAATTGACTGGATGGCCCTGCACGGAATTAATATGCCCCTTGCATTAACTGCAACAGAAGCAATAGGCAGAAAAGTTTGGCGCAAGCTGGGTTTTACAGACAAAGAAATAAATGAGTTCTATTCAGGTGCTGCCTTTTTACCCTGGCAGAGAATGGGCAATCTTACAAAGCATGACGGTCCCTTACCCGATTCATGGTACAAAGACCAGACGATTTTACAGCATAAAATATTAAAATATATGAGAGAACTCGGTATGGAGCCGATTGTTCCTGCATTTGCGGGGTTCGTACCCAAAGAATTTACACGCCTTAATCCGGACCAAAAGCTGAATGAACTTAACTGGGGCGGGTTTACCAAAGAGTTTCATGCATTTGTTTTATCGCCGGAATCTCCTTACTTTGAAAAAATAGGGAAACTATTTATTCAGGAATGGGAAAAAGAATTCGGCAAAGCAAAATTTTATTTAGCAGATTCATTTAACGAAATGGACGTGCCTGTTCCAAAAGACAACCCGTCAAAGCGGTATGAAATTCTTGCCGGTTATGGCGAGTCTGTTTACAATTCCATACATGCAGGGAACCCGGATGCAGTTTGGGTAATGCAGGGATGGATGTTCGGCTATCAGGCCGATTTCTGGGATAAAAAATCTATCAGTGCCCTGTTAAGTAAGGTACCAAATAATAAAATGCTCATTCTTGATCTTGCCTGCGATTACCCTGCATTATTCTGGCACACAAAACAGGTTTGGGAAACCAATGAAGGTTTTTACGGCAAGAATTGGATTTACAGTGTAATACCTAATATGGGAGGAAAAACTGCATACAACGGCGTTCTCGATTTTTATGCAGGCGGATCTTTCAACGCATTGAATTCTCCGGTGAAAGGAAACCTCTCCGGATTCGGAATTGCAATGGAAGGGATAGAAAACAATGAAGTTATCTATGAATTGCTGACAGATATTCCATGGAGCAAAGAAAAAATTGATTTATCAGAATGGATTAAGAACTATTGTATCAGCAGGTACGGTGCTTATCCGAAACAAATGGAAAAAGCATGGGAATTATTTAGAGCTACATGCTACGGAACATTTACGGATCATCCTACATTTATATGGCAGCGGGAACCGGGTAAATCTAAAAAGGGAAGCGTAAACACGGATCCAAGATTTTTAACAGCAGTTGAATATTTTCTTGAGTGTTCAGATGAACTAAAAAAATCACCGCTGTATGTTAACGATGCAATTGAACTTACTGCACTATATCTTGGAATAAAAACGGAAGAATTATTTAAATCTGCTATTGATGCTCCCAATTTCAAAGGGGAAGACCTAAAGAGTGCTCTTGGAATGAAAGGGATTGAACTTTTATATATAATAGACCGGCTTTTGGAATCGCATCCACTGCTAAAATTAAAGAACTGGACCGGTTTTGCAATTGAGCACGGCATAACGAAAAATGAAAAAAATTATTATGAAGCTGATGCCAAAAGAATATTAACAAGATGGGGAGGTGAAATCAATGATTATTCCGCAAGAATGTGGAGCGGTTTAATACGCGATTATTATATCCCCCGCTGGAAGGCTTATTTTGCCAAAGGAAATGATTTTAATTTAGTGCCTCAGGAAGAAAGATGGATTAATACACCCGGCATCAGTAAAATAAAAGCTTATGCCGATCCTCTTAACAAAGCGAAAGAAATTATTGAAGAATTAAAAAAAGAAAATAAATAACTATCCGAATTATTAACAGGCAGGAACAATTATCCTGCCTGTTAACCTGCCTATAAATTTATTATTCAATTAAATACCAGTTATAGCTCTGTGATTCAATTGTTACGCTTATTTCAATTTCATAATTACGGTTAAGTTTATATTTTTTAGCAGAGCCTTCTTTTTCTTTTACAATACAGTTATCAGTTAGTCCCGTATAATAGAGAGAAACTTTTATTTTCCGTTTAATTTTTTCCTTTAGGGGATTAAACAATAGAAGCAGTCCTTTCTCTTTTAGATTTGGATTAACATGAATCCAGCCATCCCAATCTCTGCCATCAGCCCTTCTTAAGTGAATCATGTCGGAGTTTAGTATATTAAAATATTTTTTATACCATGAAATAGTTTTTTTAACAAGCTGTTTGGTGGATTCATCATCAAACAATCTTGGCCCGCGGTAACATGCCTGAATACCTGCACCGTAATACTGCATCATTAAATTTTCGTAAACATCAAGATGATCTTTAAGAGGTTCAATTGTTGCCGCACTTCCGCCCCCCTGATAAATACTTAAAGGAACAAACCCCCATCCCATTGATGCAAGTTTTTCAATTGTGCCGTCAAAAATATTTTGCCTGTTTATAATAACCTGTTCTTCGCGCGGAAGAGAGAAATTCACTTCCCTGTAGCCAAGTCCTGTTTTATTACTGCCGTCAAGGAAGTACCAATCGGGTGCATTAACATAGATTCCATTTTCATTGCACCATTTGAAAAAGCTTTTCTCCAATTCCATTTGTTTCCACTGGCTGTCTGCAAGTCCCGTATGCCCGGGATGTTTTGTGGATGCGCATTGATCCCCCGGATATGGTCCGTCATTTTCAAGAATATCGAAACCGGTTTTGGTAAGGAAGTATTTTAACTTTTCAATGTAGCTGATACCCCATTTGCTGCCAAGACAGGGTGCGGCGCCGAACATTGCGCCCTTATCAGGCAGGCCTGTTTTGGGATCAATTACATCTTCGTCATCATTTATGCGCCTGCTTGAAAATAAAGAATATCCGCCAAGAAAAATTCCTTTGGAGTGAGCATAATCGGCAAGCCTTTTGTATTTTCCTATATTTACTGCGGATGTATCTTCCATATTCAATCCGCTTCCGAAACTTAAAATTATCATTTCATAACCGGTCTCTACACACTGATCAATAATATCTTTTACTTTTAAGGTATCGGTAGTTACAAGGTGCATAAAGATAGGATTTTGTGTAGTCCAGGGGGCAATAGTGCTGTACATTTTTCTTTTAGCAAGTCCTTTACGCTGATAATCATAGCTATCCTGCAATAATTCGAACGTTCTTATTGATGTAAAAGAATTTTTATCCGTCACTTTGGTACATGGATCAACATTTGGATAAATTTCCAGGAGGCAGGGAGTCATATAATCATAATTAACCTGCGATGTATATTCCGGGTCGGTATTCCAATGTGTTGCCTGATCCGATATTTCTGCATTCATAGCATTATTAAATGCATAATTGCTTTCTACATAAATTCCGTTTTGTTTACGCATCTGTTCCGGCCTGCCTACAACGGATGACTGTTCTTCTGTAACTGCAATAATTTCATTAACAACTTTATTAACCAGAATTTTCCTGCCGCTGTTATTCTTAATCTCCACCCATTTACAGATAAGAGGCAGACCGTCATATATTTCATAGTTTACAATAACATTTATTCCCCGCATCTCTACTAAACCGGCTGTGTAGGAAAATGAAATTGTCATGCCTCCGGGATTTTTCCTGTTTGCCATCCTGAATTTTTTATCATTCCAGTTAATTCTTTTTGCAATTGAATTTGTTACTGTAAAACTGTTGAGCTTAAAATCATTTCCATCCGATGTAAATTTGTCAATCCATTCATTTAATAAATAGGCTGCTGCTGCTGTCCGGATACCCCCCCTATATTATATTTTTGTCCGTTTATGACTATTTCTGCTTCAGGTTTTACGGAGCGGATAAGCTGCTGTCCGTTTGTCAGGTTTTTATACTCCGTACACGCTGTGTTGGGAGTAATTCTGAAAACCCTTTTTACCAATCCGTTGAATAGAATAATATCTTTGCCCTCGGCAGAGCGGTAAACCATTGCTTTTTCAGCGGGCTTTTTAACCAGCCAGTCGTTTAAAGCAAGGGGATCTGATTTGAATTTCCAGACAGGAAGAGAATTAATATCTGTCTGAGCCCATATAGCAGATGCAGTAATAAATAATAGAATGCTTAATAAACGTTTCATAGTAGTTCAATTTTTATTATTTAATAATTTAACTTAGGAATAGCCGGTTTTATTAGCAAGAAGCAAACAACAAAATAAGATATTAACAATATATTAGCACTTTAATTGGTTAGTGGGAAAGGGATATAATTATCTTCGGAGACTTTGTAATATTTAAAAACAGGTATTTTAAATGTCTTATTTCCATTTCTTAGTTCTCCAAAATCCAATTCAAGGCTTGTTTGAGTTAAAAACTTTGCAGTAAATGTAAGATAAATATATTCTGTACTGTCGGACAATATAGGATTAAATTCTTTTACCTGAGGCATCTGATACATAGTGGCTATAGTGTCTATTTTCCTGTTTTTTGCACGGATAATTTTAACAGAATAATAAACTGAATCATTTGGGAATTTTATTCTTATTTTCGAAAGATCAATAAAGCTTGTATCCCCGATGCTTTGAAAACATACCGCAATTTCAGTTGAGTATAACTTGTTTTCATAATCTGTAGATGATTTAACAAAAGGCCAAAACGGCGGACCGCTTGCAATTTTATTGTGTGCAATATAAATTATTTCAGGTGCCAGAATTAATACATTCCCTGTTTTGTATTTATAAAAATTGTACATGTATGATTTAGTTGAATCTGTATTTATCCAATTACTATCCTGAACGGTATGGACAAAGTTTTCATCCCTGGTGATTTCGGAACAACACCCTGTAAAATATATTGCAGTAATTAAAATGACCGGTAAAGCTAAAATATATTTAAGAAATTTCACGGAATCCTCCAATTATTGGCCCGGCAGTAATTATTATTCTTTATTTATAAATAGAATAAGATTTATATAAAATCAAGGTAAATAATATTACCACATTAATTAAATATTGACCCCTCCTTCTGGCAGGAATGACAGACATTAGCTATTTTGAAAATGAGAAAATAAAAATAAATTGAATTTACTCTATGCCTACAGTTATTACTCATGGAATAGTTGGTGCCGCAGGCTTTACAGCCAACATGCCCGTCAAAAACAAAATTGCCTTTGCGATCCTTTCCGTTGCTGCACCTGTGATACCCGATCTCGATGTAATCTCTTTTGCTCTTGGTGTTAAGTACGGAGATTTCTTCGGGCACCGGGGATTTTCTCATTCTATCTTGTTTGCCGCTATAATAGCGTTAATATTTTCCGTCATTGCAATTAAATTGTTAAAAATGAAAGAGAAGAGCAATTTAAAAGCATTTTTCTATTTTTTCGCACTTGCAATATCACATGGCGTGCTTGATGCTTTAACTTCCGGCGGATTGGGAGTTGCATTCTTCTCCCCTTTTGATAATACCCGCTACTTTTTCCCTGTAACACCTATTAAAGTAGCACCTATTTCAGTAATAAGATTTTTTTCTTTAAACGGATTACAAGTTATGTTAAGCGAAATTCTTTGGGTATGGCTCCCCTTATTTGTTTTAACAGGCTTGTATCTTTGGTATAAAAAGTATTTTAAGGCAAAGGGTAAAGGACAGAAGTCATGACCCGACAAGAAATCATTTAATGCAAGTAAATAAATAATTAAGTGGTTTTGTAATATGGGAAAAGTAATAAAGAAAATAAAACTGCACGATAAAACAAACTACGACAGGGAATACTGGTTAAGTAAAACCCCCGAAGAACGGCTCGCGGCACTTGAGTTTTTAAGACAACAATATTTTGCAATGAATAATGAACCTGAACCAAGATTACAAAGAGTTTTTAGAATTATTAAATGTGAACGAAGTTAAGTTGAGGTCAAGGGCAAATCATTGCCCGGCAAACAGCCTCGGATGTAAAATGCAACAAATCATAAAAAATCATAACCATTCCGCCAGAGAACGGACAAGCTTAATTGATCTGTGGGCTATTTACACTTTGAACTCCGGATAAAATTCGCAAACACTTCATAATTTGTGAAATTACGATATTACTTTCTCCTCCCAAGTATTCTTAATAATCTCAGGAATAGATTTATAATATCCATATAGAGTGCGGCGGCGCTATCGACTGCATTATCTAAGGTTTTGGGAATATTGTTTGCACGTCCCCAGTCATAGCCTATATACCCGCAGAAAATCACGACTACAATCCAGTCTATAATACCATGCTCAATCCCAAGAAAATATAAATCGAACAATTCAACTATAATGACTATTGTTAATGTGACGGTAAGTACGTTATAAATCTTTTGGAAAAAGCGGGGGTAAAATGTTCCCATAAGCATCATAATTGCTGTTACAATAAAGGTTATCCTTATAGCATCCAGAACTACATCGCTGTTATACCGGGCGACAACAATGTTTACAACAAATCCGAAAGGCACCGCTACCAGATTATAACCTGCAAAACTAATCAGAGGACTTGCCGATTTATTAAACATGTAAACACCCCCCATACAGGAAGCAAAATAAAAGAGCAAAAACACAGGGGGACTAATATTTTCAATAAAGCCCGTTGGAACAAATTTTACAATCAGCCAATTAACTAAGAAACCCCATACAAGAGTTAAACCAATTACAAAGTTATATACGTCAGGAGATAATATTTTGCCCTTTGAAGTTGTCCTGTTAAATACATTTACATCCCATACACTTTTTCGTTCTTCCATGAAAACTCCTCATAACCGGTTTAACCTTACACAAATTTATGAAGAAAAACGGTAATGGGTCAAGACAAAATCTTATTAGTAATGGGGTTAAAACCTCTGACTTGTATTAGTCTGTATAGTCCCCAGCTTGAAATTTACGCGCAATGGGCGTGACCGGGGTTATTATGTATTAACTAAAACTTAATAGAACATATTTTAAAAATATTCTAACGCTCTTACAGCCGCGTTGTGGATTAGCGGACGGTATTTGCCAAGTTTATTATTATCCCTTGAGGGATAGACCCTATTCGTTAAAAGAATAACAAATAATTTTTTGTCTTTATCTACCCAGATTGATGTACCTGTAAATCCTGTATGCCCGAAAGAATTGTTCGAGAATCTGTTCCCTGCGGAAGATTTATCATCTGTCTTTGTATCCCATCCAATACCGCGTGAGCTTTGTTTTGACTGGCGTGTGGTCCAGCTTTGTACTGTTTCCTGCTTAATGATGGTTTTATTATCAAAAACTCCATCGTTAAGAAGCATATTCACATAAATTGCAAGGTCTCCCGATGTAGAGAACAACCCTGCATTACCTGAAACACCATTTAGCAGGGCGGCGGATTCATCATGAACTTCCCCCTGAATTAACCTATTGCGCCAGTAATTATCGAGCTCGGTAGGAAGACAGTCGGCTTTTTTATTTTGCGGCGGATTAAAGAAAGTGTTTTTCATTCCAAGTTTGTCATACAAGTTAGCTTTAAGAAATTTATCCATCGGTTGTTTGGTAATTTTTTCAATTACTTTTTGGAGAGTAATCATTCCAAGATCGCTGTATATATATTTTGTGCCCGGTTCATATTCCAGTTCCGAATTCATAATAGCATCAACTTCTTCGCTTGCTTTTTTCATCGTTCTATAAAATGGCTTGAATGCCGGTAATCCGGAATTGTGCAGAAGCAAATTTCTAATTGTAATTTTATCCTTGCCATTATTATTAAATGCAGGAAGATATTTAATAACTTTATCGTCAAGATTTAATTTTCCCTGATCAACAAGCATCATTGCAGCCGGAGTGGTTGCGGTTACTTTTGTAAGAGACGCGAGATCAAAATAGGAATCGGTACTTACTTTTTTGGAATTTTTATCATATGTAAAATGGCCGAATGCTTTATTATATATTACTTTGCCTCTGTAGCCGACCAAAAGCACTCCCCCCGGAAATGCGGAATCACTTATTGCGCTGTTCATCAGTGTATCAAGTTTGGAAAAATTGTAAAGTGTGTCGTAATTTCCTTCGCTGAAAACTACTTTACTTCTTCTTGCAAGTCCGGAACCTGTTATATAGTCTGTTTCAGGAATTGTAATGGGAAGTTTCCCTTCAATATTTGCCCTTCCCAATAGTGCATCAGCCATTGCCTGTTGAGATACCAGAGGATTGCCGTAAGCACACAGGTATGCATTCACTTTTTCATATTCAGAAATAATATAAGGACTGCCGAAACTAATCATTACAAGAGGTTTCTTCAGTGCTATAAGGCTTTTAACAAATTCAGCTTCTTTTTCCGTAAAATTAATTGAGTTGGAAGAAGAGCGTACCGAAACAAATGAAGGAAGAATTATCATCTGCGATTTTTTTGCAAGCAATAACGCTTTCTTATAATCCTTCGGCCTGCTGCCGCCGGCTATATCTGCATATTTAATGCTCTTGGATTTGTCTGCCAGTAAATTTTCAAACTCCTGATCGCTCTCCTGCATCTTTCTGCTGTTTGCAATGGATATGCATGCAATTGATTTATATTTTTTCAGGTTAAGAGGTATAAGGTTTTTATCATCCTTCAGGAGAGTAATTGAGCGCTGTGCAACATCTTTTGCAAAACGGTAAACAGTATTAGGATCAACTTTTTTATCTTTGTTATAAACTCCGGCAAATTTATTTTCAAACAAACCGAGATACTTTTTTGCAGAAAGAATTTTTCTAACCGAACTATTAATTCTTTCTTCCGGAATTTCTCCCTTCTTTACTGCATCAATTAAACCGTTTAATGTACGCTCTTCATTTTCGGGGTAGAGCAGAATATCATTGCCTGCTTCAACGGCAAGTTTAGCCGCGTCTTCATCTGAATATGCGGCGGTTATTGCTTTCATATTCATTGCATCAGTTACAATAAGCCCTTTGAAGTTCATACTTTTCCGAAGCAGTTCACCGACAATTTTTTTTGAAAAAGTTGCCGGAAGTTTCTGCGTAGTATCAAGAGATGGGACCTCAAGATGCCCTACCATCACAGCCTGCACTCCTTCTCTTACTGCCCTGCGGAAAGGATACAGGTCTACATCGGTTAATTCATTTTTTTTCAAATCAATCATAGGGAGGCTTGTGTGGGAATCAAGCTCTGTAGAACCATGCCCCGGAAAATGTTTGGCAGTGGAAATCATTTTCCCTTCATTCATCCCTTTAATAAAAAGAGTACCATACATGGAAGCAGTTAGAGGATCATCGGAGTAGGCGCGTATATTTATAACCGGATTCTTAGAATCCCTGTTTATATCAAGCAGAGGTGCGTAATTCTGCATTACACCTATTGAACGCCCCCGCATAGCGGTAATCTTTCCGGCATAATAAGCCAGCGTGGGATCATCCGCAGCGGCGAATGCCATGTTGTATGGAAATTCAACTTCGTCATCAAGGCGCATACCAAGGCCTCGTTCATAATCGGATGCAATAAGCAGCGGTGTTTTTGAAATTTTCTGAAGCTTATTTGTAATTATTGCCTGCTTTGCACCATCCCCCTTAAAGAAAATTATTCCCCCGATTTTATAATCTTCAATAAACTTTTTTAATCTCAGAAAACCGGAAGAGGTTTCACTTGTATCAACCCCGTTTGCATTGGGCATAATCATTTGAGCACATTTTTCACTTAAGCTCATTTTCGAAATAAGGCTGTCCACAAAATGTGCATCTGTTTTGGATAAATTAAATACCGTGCTTTCTGAAGAATCGACTGCCTGAATTGGAGTTTCTTTAGGAAACAAAATAATAGAAGCAGTCATTAATAAAATGCCGGGTAATTTTCCTATGTTAATCATAAGCCTCTTTAACCTTCTTCCCAAATTGAGGATCAATATATAAATATTTTGCAATTAAAACCGGGGGCAATGCCGAAATAAGCACCCAGATAAAAAATAAATTATATCCTATAGCTTCCTGAATTGCACCGCTTACCATGCCGGGGAGCATCATTCCAAGCGCCATAAATCCGGTGCATATTGCATAGTGCGATGTTTTATATTCCCCTTCGCAAATATAGACCATATACATTACATAGGCAGTGAACCCGAAACCGTAACCGAACTGCTCAATTGCAACACATGTTGTTATTATATAATAAGAAGCGGGCTGGGTAAAGGATAAATAAATGTAAACTATATGGGGCAAGTTTATTGCTGCAATCATCCACCAGAGCCAGTATTTTAGTCCGCTGCGCGCAATTGCAAATCCGCCGAGCAATCCGCCTACTACAAGTGCAATTATTCCAACAGTGCCGTATATAAAACCGACCGACTCTGTAGAAATTCCTAATCCCCCCTTTAACCTTGCATCAAGCAGAAAAGGAGATGCCAGCTTAACAAGCTGAGATTCTCCAAGCCTATATAATAGAAGGAAAGCAATTGTAAGCCCTATTTGTTTCTTATTAAAAAATGTTTTGAATGCGTCCACAAACTCACGTGTAATAGCTTTTTGACTGTTATCAACTGCAGGTTTGTCTTCCGCGGGGCGGGGCAATATAAATTTATGATAGAAATATAATACCAGAAATATCAATGCAGGGATTAAAAAGGTTATCAGCCATGCATACCTGATTCCTACAAGCCCCTGTGATACTTTAAAATGTTCTTCAAGAAACCCTGCCGCAATTACAAGCAGCCCCTGTGCGGCAATCATTGCTATGCGGTAAAATAATGTTCTTATACCTACGAATAAACTTTGCTCATGCTTATCAAGCCCAAGCATATAAAAACCGTCTGCGGCAATATCATGTGTAGCAGAAAAGAAAGCGAGTATTGCAAAGAGAACAAACGTCCATACAAAAAAATTGTTTAACGAAAGTGTAAAAGCAAGTCCTGCAAGCCCAAGTGAAATTAACAACTGCATTGTAGTTATCCAGCTCCGTTTGGTTTTGAATATATCTACAATAGGGCTCCATAAAGGTTTTATTACCCAGGGGAGATAAAGAAGGCTCGTAAAAATTGCAATCTCTGTGTTTGATATTTTAAGTTCTTTGTACATAATAACGGAAACTGTCATTACCATTACATAGGGGAGCCCTTCTGCAAAATAAAGTGTAGGCACCCATGCCCATCCTTTTAAAAATGCAGAAGATTTAAGGGAGTTCTTCATTACATTCCAATTTTCTTTTTAAGCAGAAGTACAGCACCAGTTTCAGGCGGATGCGCCTGCTTTACAATTTCCACATTAGGGAAACGGCTTTTTATTTTTTCTTTAACCATTTTTGAAAAATAATTATCCGTTGCAATAATTCCGCCGCTTAAACAAAGATTAAATTTATTTTCGAAATAATTCTTAATTGCTTTTATATGAAGCACCAGTTCGTCCGATTCTTCCTCAATAATATTCATGGCAATTTCATCTTTTGCTTCGGCGGCTTTAATAACGAAAGGAGCAAAATCCTGCGGTTCAAATGTATGGCTATATATTTTAGCAATTAGTTCCTCCCCGGTTGTAACTTCAAAATTTTCTTTCAGCATTTTTGCAAGAAGGTTATCCTTTCCGCGACTGTCGAATAATTTGCCTGCTGCCGCAAGTCCCCTTCTGCCAATTGAATACCCGCTCCCTTCATCACCAATGACTCTACCGTAACCGCCTGCCCTGTAGAATATATCTTTGCTGTCCTTTGCATAAATAATAGATCCGGTTCCGGAAATAAGCACAGCTCCTTCCTTTCCGTTGAATGCCCCTTCAAGGGTAATTATTGCATCGGTTGTAATTATTACAGGAAATGTAATTTTAAAGCCGGATTCTAATGCTTCCATTACTTTGTATTTTAATGTTTCGGCATCTTCGCTTCTTCCTGCTCCCGCTATGCCCGCACAGATACCCAGAATATTTTCTGTTTTAATTTTGGCAGTTGTTGTAATTTCGCTCATAATGTCGTTAATTACAGATACGGCACTTTCCATTCCTGCCTTTTTAAGATTGCAGGCATGCGCCTGGCCCCTGTATTTAATTTTTAGGTTGCTGTCAGCAGCAACAAAATCCGTTTTAGTTCCGCCGCAGTTTATACCGATCAGATATTTCATTCCAGAAGCCTTCTTTTTAAAAAGGAAAATATAAAAAAATGTCCCAATTGGGAAATAATAATTTTATAATCGTTCTTTTATTATCAGAATTGATTATGCATTATGAGGAATGAGAAGTCCAAATTCTTAAAGATTAATAGCTCTCTTATTGTTAAATTAAAATCAATAATAAATTATACTATTGGGGGAACACGTATAAATGAGAACCGGACTAATCTTCATCCTTTTATTATTACTTAATCTTAGTTATCAAAAACCGGCTAAAGTAGATACAGACAAACCTTATGCCGAGCTAAAATCATTGCCTGTTGGTTCTATTACACCAACCGGGTGGCTTAAAGAATTTCTTGTAAGACAGAGAGATGGAATAACCGGGCATCTGGAAGTAGGAGGTTATCCGTTTAACACTACGTTGTGGATACCTCCTTATAATTCTCCTTATTCTAATGATACATGGCGATATGAACAGACTGCCTATTGGATTGACGGAATGGCCAGATGCGGCTATTTATTAAACGACTCTATGCTGATTGGTAAATCAGGAAGACAAATTGATTATGTCTTTACACATCCCGATAAAAACGGTTATCTTGGGCCCGATTTTGGTGAAAAGAGTAAAATGTCACGCTGGCCCCACACTGTATTTTTCAGAGCAGCTATGGCTCGTTATGAAAAAACAAAAGATCCTAAAATAATTGAAGGGATGAGAAAGCATTATTTAAGCGAAAGGTATTCACACAATCAATATAGGGAAGTAACCAACGTTGAACCTATATTATTTTGTTACGGTAAAACAGGTGATACTGCTTTATTAAATTTTGCAAAGCAAATTTATGATAACTGGGTTAAAAGAGATAAAACCGACGGTGCACCCTCTAACTTTGTAATTGACAAACCTGCAACGGAGCATGGAGTAACCTACAACGAACAGGCAAAGTTAGGTGCAATAATGTATATGTACACGGGAGATAAAAAATATCTTGAAACAACACGCGCCGCTTATAATAAAATATTTAAATATCACATGCTTGCAGATGCTATGCATAGCTGTACAGAAGGGTTCCAGCCTGTTGGTCCGCTTGAAAGCCATGAAGCTTGCGATATAACGGATTTTACCTGGGGACTTGAATATATGACTCAAGCTACAGGACAATCCGGATATGCCGATGTTGTTGAAAAGGTTATTTTCAATGCTTTACCCGGAACAATTATGAATGATTTTAAAGCATTACAATATTTTTCATCTCCAAACCAGGTAATTGCTACATCATTTAGCAACCATAATGCATTTTACAAGGGTAGTACGAGTATGCGATTTTCTCCAAACCCGTGGACTCAGTGCTGCGCCGGCAATATAAACAGGGCAATGCCGAATTATATTATCAACATGTGGATGAGCGATAAAAATGGGAACCTTGCCGCAGTATTGTATGGGCCGTCAATTCTTAATTATCAAATGCCGGAAGGAGAGAAGGTTGAAATAAAAGAAGAAACAAATTACCCGTTCGATGATAATATAAAGTTCAGGATAAACACTTCGCAAAAGAAAAAATTCACTCTTTCTTTTAGAATTCCTGATTGGACAGCGGAATATCATGTTACGGTAAACGGTAAAGAGGTTAATCCTGTAATGAAAGATGGATTTGCCGTCATTGAAAAAACTTGGAGTAAAGGAGATTTTGTTGATTTAAAGCTTGTGCAGACAATTAAAAAAGTTAATTGGGGAAATAATGAAGTATCAATTGAGCGCGGCCCTATTGTATATGCCCTGAATGTTAAACAAACAAAATTAATTAATAAGACTGACACTCTTTCCTCTGCCAAATTTCCTGCATGGGAGTTATATCCGGCATCAGCATGGAACTATGCCCTGGCATTGGATAAAGCTTATGTTTCAAAACTTAAAGCTACTCTTACTAAAACAAGTTACCCGTGGGATGATAAAAAATTCCCTGTAAAAATTAAAGTCCCTGCCGTAAAACTTAAAGATTGGAAATTAGTAAGATATACGGAAATTCCTGCACAGGTTAAACAAGACTCCGGCAATACAATTCGTTGGAGAAAAGAATTGAAGGAAAAAGGATTTATTGAAATGACTCCTAAACTGCCGACTGAACAAGAGCTTAATTCGATGGAGAAGGGAAAACCGGAATATATAGAACTTGTCCCTTTCGGGTGTGCCAAACTTAGAGTAACGGTATTTGATAATATTAAGAAATAAATTGATAGTTGTTTAAATTTGAGAAGAAGCGCCTATGCTGCTCATAAATTATTTGAGCAGCATAAGTCGGCTTAAAAACTTCTTAGCGATATTTCGTGCCTTAGAGTCTTGGCGGCAAGTTTTTTCACCACGAAGACACGAAGGGACTGAAAGGGGGACGCCGAGTGATTCCGAAGGAATCGTATCAGGGTGTGCCCATGGCGCCATTTCATCGCAGTAACATCAACAGAATCTGCAAGGAGGTTGCCTATGTGGTCATATATGGCATTAATTTATATTAATTATTTTCAGTCACGTCGGGACTTAGCGAAGCGTGTCCTGACGTATAACTTAGCAAATGTTTCCTGCATGAGTAACATTTATTATTTTTTGAATATCGGTTTTATAATAATAGGCGCTTGAGTATTGCCACTCTTCTGGCTTTATAACTAAATCCTTCCTTAAGGGATTCTCGTGAATGTATTTTATTTTCGTTAAGAGAACCTTTTTGCTTTTAATAATTACACAATCAAATCTGTCCATCCATACCTTATAATTCTGGCCATATTTTTTGTATCTTATGTTTATTATTTCATCTAACCTTTTATCGGCAATTAGCAAATTTCTTATTTTTGCAGAAGTATATTTTTTTAGATCACGCATAAAACCGGATGGATCAATTTTATCGTTAAAAAAGAGTACCATGTGTATATGTGTGGGCATAAAGACATAAGCAATAAGCAGTACATCATACTTTTTTAGGCAGAATGTTATAGAGTCGGCTACAATACTAAAATAATCTTCGTTGATAAAAAGGGGAAGCCAGTCTTTAAATGTAGTTGTAATGAAGAAGCAGTTGTAATTTTTCAGCCAATCTCTTTGCCTTGTACTCATATGCAATTACAGTTAATTATTTACAAAAGTAATTTATCAAAAATTATGCTTTCTCTCAATGGTTATGCCGTCAGGACACGCTTCGCTTAAGTCCCGACGGAACTGAAATTATTCCCAATTATGTAAAACTTATCATTTATTTTACTTTCAAAGCATCAGCGGGCTGAATTAATAGGTGTTCATTATAGAAAATATTTTTGTCACGTCAGTACACGCTTCGATCAAGTTCTGACAGGAATGAATATTAATTGACTCCTTATTATTTCATATTTTACCGAATTTCGAATAACTGGTATGCTGCAATGGAACAATTTGCGAATTCATTTCACTAATCCGGATATTTTTAAGAAAATAATAAATATATTATACCAAAAAATATAGCAAATATTCCTGCACCAATAATTTTCTGTCTTCTTATCTTTACTGGATATATGCCTTTTCCTTCTTCCATTCCTTGAAGAATAATTATTTTTTCTCTCAAAATTATTAAAATTATTAAAATTATTCCCACAATTATTGCAATAATTCCAAATATTTTCATATAAATTCCTTATCATCTAGCAATAGAATTATATAAATTTTTTCTTTCACATCAGGTCGCCGCGGCGATTTAGCAAAGCGAGTCCTGACGGAACTGAAAATAAATATAAAGATTGAACTTGCTCGCCATGTAATAACCTGCCGGATAGTAATTATTTACTGTTCCAATTCTTTCCTATATGATGAAGGGAACTGATATTTACACCAGGTTATAAAATATAATGTTACTTCCATTATTTCCTGTTTCTTCTCAATTTTGATCGCAAAATCAACCGGCCATACACTTTGTTGTTTGTTTACATTTTGTTGTATAATATTAAATTTGTTTTTATAAATATCATTTAAATAGTTTGGATTAACTCCCCAATCTAATGGGAATTTACCTGTATTCTTTTTTTGAATAAGAGTATCAGTTTCAAAAAAATATTGAAAATATTCTTGTCCCTTTTTTATTAATACATTCCACAAATGATAAGCATCATCTTGATCAATAGAATATAAAAATAATGTATCATTTTCAAAAAGATTCCTTTCTACCAAAGCATCTAATAATCGAGGGAGATATTTTATATAATCATTTTCTTTATAACTAATAAGTTTTTTTTCGTTATCAGTTATATTTTGATTTTCAGGAAATATTTCTACCTTTTTTATTAGATATTTATGATTACATCCAATGCAAAAAAATAATATAAAGACAATTAATGTAAAAATTATACGAAAGTACTTGCTCATTTCCCACCTATAAAGTTATTGATTTTTTCTATCATGTCGGGACTAAAACCCGGGCAATAAATGACACTCTTTAAATCAAACCTTTGACGCAAGACAAATCAAAAACAATATTATTAGGATTATCGAAAACCATTTAGATGTCTTTATGTACATACCGACATTTTTAATATTAGAGCATTCATCAGAAAGGAATTGACTTATTGAGAGAAAAATTATTCCAAAACCAAAAATAACAATTTCGATCCGCTTATTTCTAAGACCAAGATAGCATAAACAAAGAGATCCTATTATACTTATTAAAAAGAAAAACAGGGTAATCCATTTGTTTGTCTTTAATTGATTATCAGTTTCATTCATTTTTAGGTTCCTAATTAAAATTACTATTCAGTCATGTCAGATATTATGTTTAAAAGAGAAAAAAAGCGGTATCCTTTCTGCAGATTAGAAATAGAATTTAATAAATTAAACTAATCAGAAAATAATTTCCAACAGTAAAGGATACTGAGATGAAAAATAAGAAAAAAGTAATTGATTATGCAAACCAAATAATTAAGTCCCGACGGCACTGATAAACCCTGAATGATTTTAATACCGTTCAGGGTTTTCTTCATCCAAAAATAATAAAAGACTATTTAAAATATTTTGCTAATGTAATTTCAAGCTGTTCGCCCCGCAGCGATTCTTCTGTTGCAAGCACTTTGCCGTCAGCACCAACTAACATCGGTTTGGGTATTGCGGTGATTTCATATGATTTAAGGAATGTCTGCTCTTTACGTTGATCTATATAAATATTATACCAGGGCATGTGCCATTTGTCTTTTCTAAATTGTTTAACTGCATCAAGAGTAAAATCCAATGAAAAACTTACGATTATAAACCCTTTATCTTTATATTTTTCATAAGCGTTATGAAGACTGTTCATTTCACCAACGCAAGGGCCGCACCAGGTTGCCCAGAAATCAATCAGATATATTTTTCCCATCATGGATTGTTTGGTAATTCTTACAGTCTCATCATCAATTGAAGGGAAATTAAAATCAGGAATTTCTTTTCCGATCTGAATAGCACGGTTAGGATCAAACTGGCTTTTTAAGCCTTCGAACATGCTGCTGTTTGAATATTTACTGACACATAGATCATAATATTTTTTTAACAAATCTTCTTTATTTAATAATTTAGCCAACCCTAATACAGTGCCAATAAATGAAGGCTTTATTGTTTCGTCATTATTTTTTTCTAATAAATCGATAGAAAATTGCAGCTGCTCCTCTTTGGTCAATAATGGCAGTGATATAAAATGAAACAAATATTGCCCTTTTTCACTCCAAATTGGATGAACCGGAGTAAAATACTTCAGCATAAGCGCTGACATTTCTTTATCAAGCTTATTAGAAACAACATTAGCTATAGCCCAATAATAATATGCTTTTTGTTTTTCATCAGCAGCCGCATCGGCTTTGGCTTTCCATTCGTTGAAATCTTTCGCATAGTCATGTTTAAATTGCTCTTTATCTCCGCCATTTTTAATATATTCATCATATTCACTATACAGTTTATCTTTGAACTTAGTTATGCTTGTCATCAAATTATAATAGAAAGCCGTTACGGAATTATTATCAGCAAATTCAATTTTTTCGGATGCATTGCTGAAAGTCATTTTATTAAGATCCACAGTAATGGTTACTTCGGTTCCTTTTTTAGTTTTAATTATACTTCTATAGTCACCGCCGCTGTCAAGTACATAACAATCTGCTATAGGACCGTTTACCGAATTACCGCTCTGGGCTAACCCTAAAATTTGATAAGATAACGTATCCGCCACAGCTTTAACTACGGCTTCAAAAACTCCTTCCGATATTTTCTTCATTGTAATTGCATTTTTATTAAAGCTGAAATCATTAAAATCCCCTATCAAAGTAAGATTCTCAACTTTATTTGAATAGTTAGGACTTAGCGTTACATTAAAAGAGACAGAGCCATTTTTATCAACCAGAATTGGAGCATTAAAAGTTTTATGGTCTGCACCGCAAAACCCTACATTATTATAGAAAGACTCTTTAAACGGAATTGAAAAAGAACCGTCTTTTTCAACATCAATTATTTTTAGAATTTTTTGAGGATAGGTTGGTTCGTTAGTATAAATAAGTACATTAGCTTTTTTCATTGGTTTGCCGTCCCACCCCAGCAGTTTGCCTGATATTGTCTGAGCATTACAAATTAGAAACGGAAAAAACAAAAGAGCAAATAAGAATTTTTTCATTCATCCCCCGAATTAAATTAATAATTAAATTTTAATGGAATACTGAATAAGATATTAAAATTCTTATTTGTGAAAAAGGTAAAATATACTGCACTTTAAATATGGAATTATTTAAATGCTTATTATATTCGCCTCTCTGGTAATACTAAATTAATTATTATATCTCTTTTGAACTATTTTTTTGTTTTAAGTAGAAGTAGAAAAGGGTCCGGCATAACCGGAGCAAATGTACTATTATAAATGAGGAATATTCTATTTTTACCAAATAATATTAGGCACCGGATAAAACAGGAAGATCAAAATTTCCTCAAAATACCTTAAAAAACAATAAAATTCTTGCTATTTCAGAAAATAGCCGATAAGTTTCGTAAGTAAGTATTTTATAATCATAATGTGAGAATTTTATATGAGCCTTAGTTTAATTGCAAAATCGATTAAAGCAAGCCCTACTTTAGCTCTTAATGAAAAAGCGGCAATATTAAAAGAGAAAGGGGATCCTGTAATTCATCTTGGCGGCGGAGAACCAAAAAGCAGAGCTCCGATGGATGCGCTTCTTGCAGCGGTTAATTCACTTAATACCGGGGAAATCCGTTATGCACCTGCAGACGGAATTCCGGAATTAAAGAAAGCAATCATCAGATACACCGAAGAATATTATCACAGAAAAGTATATCCTGAAAACGTTATTGCAAGCGGCGGTGCAAAGCAGGCAATTATGGTTGCCCTGCAGGCAATTTTAAATCCGCAGGAAGAAGTAATATTCCCTGCTCCTTATTGGGTAAGCTACCCTGACATGGTAAAATTATGCGGCGCTATTCCTGTACCTGTATTGCCGGAAGACGGCACATTTTATCCAAGGATGAAAGATATTGAGCAGAGAGTCGGTTCTTATACAAGGGCAATTATTATCAACAGCCCAAACAATCCAACCGGCGCATATTATTCGGCTGAGTTCATTGCTGAAATAGTTGACTTCTGCGAAAAGAAAGATATTTATCTTATCATGGATGATATTTATCATCGTTTATTATTTGATGGAAAGAAAACCTACAGCGCTTATGATTTTACAAAGAAATCAGTTGAAAATTCAAAGCTTGTAATTATCAACGGCGTATCAAAACAATATGCAATGACCGGCTTTAGAATCGGCTGGGCAGTTGCAAACAAAAAATTAATTGAAGCAATGGCAAACATACAGGGGCACCAGACATCAGGCCCATCGGTAGTATTGCAGAAAGCTGCAGCGGGCGCATTGAACGGAATTCAATCAAGCGTTGAAAGCCTCCGCCTTACTCTTGAAAACAACCGCAACGTACTTGTTGATCACCTCCGTTCTTTTGACGGTGTTAAAGTAAATGTACCCGACGGAACATTTTATTTATTTGCCGATTTCTCTGCTTATGAAAAAGATTCACAGAAATTATCGAACTTGTTAATTGATAAAGTAATGGTTCTTACTGTGCCCGGTAAGGAATTCGGTTTGGACGGACACCTTAGAATTAGCTATTGCGGAACTATTAAGGATATTACCGAAGGCATTGAAAGAATGAAATGGGTTTTGGATCCTAATTCACCAAATGAATTATATATTGGCGACCGCAAATTAGTGAGGGATTGGTCATGAGTAAATATTTAGAATTTAATACCCCCGCAAGTAAAGAGGCTATGGAGTTAGCCTCCGATTTCAGATTAAAGAATCAAGGGCTTACTTATCTTGACCGCGTTTACTGGAATTTACCCGATGAAGCTCTTTATGAAGAAATTATCTTCAGAAATGAAGCTAAGCTTTCTAAAAGCGGACCCATTATTTGTAATACCGGAAAACATACTGCACGCGCTGCTTCGGATAAATATATTGTAATGGAAGAGAGCTCCCAGAAAGATGTTTGGTGGGGAGTTTATAACCGTCCCTACAGCCATGAAAAATGGTCTCAGTTAGTCGGACGCTTGCAGGCGTGGGCTCAGGGGGAAGAAATGTTCGTGCAGGATTGTTATGCAGGAGCAGACCCTGATTATACTATGCCTATTAGAGTTATCACCCAGAAAGCATGGCACAGTTTATTCGCACGCAATATGTTCCGTGTTACAGATGATAAAGATGAATTAAAAAAATTCGTTCCTGAATTTACAGTTATTGCCGTTCCCGGTTTTAAAGTTGATCCTATTACAGACGGAACAAGATCAGAAACAGCTATTATTCTTAACTACGATGCACGCACTGCAATTATTGCAAACACTCTTTATGCAGGTGAAATTAAAAAATCCGTTTTCACAGTTCTTAATTACCTTCTTACTTATGAAGATGTTCTTCCTATGCACTGCTCTGCTAACGTTGGGGATAAAGGGGACGTTGCTTTATTCTTCGGATTAAGCGGCACAGGAAAGACAACTCTTTCCGCCGACCCGAAAAGAAACCTTATAGGCGATGATGAACACGGATGGAGTGCACAGGGCGTTTTCAATTTTGAAGCAGGATGCTACGCAAAGGTTATCCGCCTTTCTGCTGAAGCCGAGCCTCAGATATTTGAAACTACAAAACGCTTTGGAACAATCCTAGAAAACGTAGTATTCGATCCTGTAACCCGTTCTATAGACCTTGATGATGATACAATAACAGAAAATACACGCGCTTCATATCCTTTAACATTTATTCCTAATATTATTAAAGACGGCTACGTACGCACACATCCTAAGAATGTTATCTTCTTAACATGCGATGCTTCGGGCGTTATGCCTCCAATTGCAAAACTTAGCCCTGAACAGGCACAGTACCATTTCATAAGCGGTTATACTTCAAAGATAGCCGGCACTGAAATAGGGCTTGGCATTGAACCGCAGATTACATTCTCTGCATGTTTCGGCGGTCCGTTCATGGTGCGCCATCCTTCCGATTATGCACAGATGCTTAAACAAAGGCTCTTAAAACATGATGTTAATGTATGGCTTGTTAATACCGGATGGGTAGGCGGAAGGTTTGGAGTCGGCAAACGCATAAGCATACGCCACACAAGAAATCTTCTTAATGCTGCTCTTGAAGGGAAACTTGATAAAGTTAAATACAGAAAAGATAAATTATTCGGTTATGAAGTTCCATTAACATGTCCTGAAGTTCCGGATGATGTGCTCTATCCTGAAATGGCGTGGGGTAATAAAGACGAATACTGGAAAAAGTATGACGCTCTTGCCGCCCGTTTTATTGAGAACTTTAAACTGTTTGAAAAAGGATGCCCGCAGGAAGTTATTAATGCGGGTCCGAAAAGATTGTAGAAGTTCACTTCTTATTATTCCCGCTTTTGACCTCACCCCGCCCCTCTCCTTCGCAAGGAGAGGGATAATGGGTGAGGTTGTATTGTCCTGAAATAGGTTGACACAATAAAAACAGGAGAATACAATGATAGCAATAAGGACCAATCCGATTTACACAGAAGGCTTTAAGCGAAAAATATTAAGAGAAATAGACAGCGGAGAGCTA
>TBL_comb47_HYPODRAFT_10000060_pt1 | contig 128655 bp, 99 predicted proteins | sample TroBogypolimnion_40_FD_10682 | JGI IMG/M metagenome (IMG submission 10682)
CGAAGAATTTTATATTAGCTTAAGATTACATTCTTCGTTAAATTATAAAAGTCCAAAAGAGTTTGAAAGATTAGCTCTTTTGACTTAAAGAAAGTGTCTACTTTTTGGGGGTAATATCAAAATGACTCTCTCTTGTCATTCTTTTCCTCGCCATTCTTCCTTTCCTTATCATCCTTACTACCCCTGTCATTCACCCTTTCCTTGTCATTCTGCCCCATGCCCCTGCCATTTTTCTAAATTCTCCTTAGGTACTAACAAGGCCGTCTTAGTCCCAACTTTCACCCATCGTTGTCCCATCATTCAGCACCCGCGCATATAAAAAGGTTAAGCAGGTGTCCTGAAAACATCCTGCGAACATCCTGAAATGGTCTTGCAGGGTGCTGAAAAGATCCTGCGCGGGTTATAAATTTGTCCCGCAAATAGTATTTTGCTTTCTCTTCTCGCCTCTCACCGGCATTTGACTTTTTAATTTATCTGTTATATATTAAGTATAACAGATATTTATTGGTTACGCTGATGATACTAAAAATAGATTTTGATTCTGAGCAGCCTTTATACACGCAGTTAAGGGACCAAATTGTTAAAGGCATTGCCGCAGGCTCCCTTAAAGAAGGAGAATCTTTACCTTCTGTCCGGCAGATGGCTGAGGATCTTGGAATTAACCTTCACACTGTTAATAAGGCATATTCAATTCTCGAGCAGGATGGATTCCTTGCCATGTATCAAAGGAAAAATGCTTTGGTTCAGAAATTACCATTAAAGCCGGATAAATCCTTCCTGAAAAAACTCCCTAATCAATTAAAACCAATTATCGCTGAAGCTTATTGCAGAAATATTAGTGAGCCCGAGTTTATTGCTATTTGTAAAGATATATTCTCATCATTTGAATCTGAGGTAGAAAATGAATCCTGATTTTGATGCACAGTTAATATGGTATCCATATTTTGTCTGCTTATTTATTATAGGATATCTCATACCTATATTCAGCAGGACCGCAATTGTCTTCGGAGTAAAGATACCCTCAAGCCAGCTGGCAAATCCTGATATACTTCAGTTGAAAGAAAATTACAGGCGTTCATACCTTCTTATAATGATTCCTTTTGTGATTATCCTTTTTATCCTCTTGTTTAAATTCCATAATAATTTAATTGTTCCTCCCGGCATAATTCTTTATCTGTTCTTAACCGCAAGCCTCTATGTCCACTTTCATGGCAAAGCCATAAAAATTAAATCAGGGTTCATTCCGGATTCTGATTTGGAACAAGGTCAAAACATTGTAATAGACACAAACTTCAGGAAAGGAAAATATCTCGTCTCCTGGATGTGGTATATTCCCTCATTTATAGTAGTCATTTTTAATTTCCTGTTCACATTAGCAAACTACAATAAAGTGCCTGCCGTTATTGCCGACCGCTATAATGCATCCGGGAAAGAGATCCATTTTATATCTAAATCATTTCTAAATGTTTTTGCACTGCAGTTCGTGTCTGCATTTACATTGTTAATGTTTGTTGGAATTTACTTCGTCATCAAAAGAGCAAAGCAGCAGATTAACCCTGAATATCCTGAGACAACAAAACTTCAGGATAGAAGTTTCAGATACCTGTGGTCGGGCTACTTTATTGTATTTGCGTTTGCATTATCCGTTTATTTCTTATTCATTTCATTGCATATACACCGGCTTTTAATTTTACCTAATCAAATATTTACTGGAATTATATTCAGCCTGCCTATCCTGATTGTAGTAAGCGCTATTATATTGAGCATTAAAACCGGTCAGTCAGGCAGCAGAATAAAAGTTAACATAAAAGAAGAAAGAGTAAAAGTAGCCGATATAAATGATGATGATCTATGGAAATTAGGATTGTTATATTTTAATCCTAAAGACCCCTCACTCTTTGTCCCTAAAAGAATGGGCGTTGGCTGGACTCTGAATTTCGGTCACCCTGTGAGTTATTTGCTCCTGCTGGCAATTATCCTAATCCCCCTAATTGTCTCATGGCTAAAATAAATCACCCTCTTGTCATTCGAAGCGCTACTGATTGTCATTCAGTGTGCTCCTTCCTGTCATTCTGAGCGAAGCGAAGAATCTCACGCCTCCCAATGTCCACAGCCTCAAATACATCCTTCCCTCGTCTGTGCGATGACATAAAGCAATTTATCCGGGATATGAAGAAATTCACGATCAAAGTCTAAGTCAGTAAAGAAATTACGTAAATAATTCAGAGGGCCATTATGGAAATAAAAGAAATTAAATTTGAACCCAAACAATACCTTGTCATTAGAAAGAAAATAAGCACAAAGCAGATTACGGATAAGGATATGTATGACCATGCATTTCATAAACTCGTCGATTACCTTGTCCAAAAGAATACCAAACCAGCAGGTGCCCCTTCAGTTCTTATCTTCCTCTGGGATGAACCAAATCAGAAAGCCGAAATTGGAATTTCATTCCCTGTAAGCGGGATAGATTCCGTTAATGATCCTGAGCTCTCAATAGTTAACATCCCCGAATCAAAAGCGGTTATGTCTGTCCTGCAGGGCGATTACAGCGGAATTGGTTTCATCCATGGCGGCCTTAGGAAATATTTAGAGGATAATAAATTAAAGTATGCCGACCTTGCCATCGAAGAATATGTCTCAATGACAGGCCCCAATACTGAAAATTATGTCACCAATATTTATTACTTTTACAATTAACCCAGTCCGTCGAATCTTTAATTCCAATCTTGCCAGCGGAATTTATTATTACATATTCGAAGCAGGGGATTATAGCTCCCGCTAAGAAGATCCTGCTATTAGATCCCATTAATTAACCAATAATATGTGATCTAACCTATACTTGAATATTCATTCCCTGGCTACATTAAATACCGTAACTTATATAATTTATAATATGATTTTATGAACAAAATGGAGGTATTTACTATGGGACAAGAAAAGATTGTTGAGAACTTCTTTAATGCGATTGAAAAGAATGACTTCAAAGCCGCAGAAGGTCTATTGTCAAAAGACTTTAAAGTTACAGGTGTCGGACCTGCTCCTCTCGGACCTAAAGAATATTTAGGTGTACACTGGGCTTTCAATAAAGGAATGCCTGACTTCAAATTCAATTACGTAATTGGCAGCGTTAAAAATAACGTAGTTGATACCAGAGTTAGCCTTACCGGCACCCACACTAAAGAAATGCCAGCCCCAATTCCCGGACTGCATAATATTCCGCCCACTAATGTAAACTTAAAAATGCCTGAAGAACATGTTACTTTTACTGTAAAGGATAACAAGATTGAAAGCCTTCACCTTGCGCAGGTTCCTAACGGCGGTTTGCCCGGTCTGCTTAAACAACTCGGTGTTGAACTTCCCAAATAAGCTTATTTTTTCAGATATATAATAAAGGGTTAACAACAACATTGTTAACCCTTTTATTTTATGATGCAGGATATAAGTCCAGAGAAGGGAGTTACTTCATTATGATCATTTTCTTTGATAAACTTATGTTTCCGGATGTTAGTTTATATAAATAAACTCCTGAAGCCAATCCTTCTGCAGAGAATTTATAATTGTATTCACCTGCTCTTTGGAATTGGTTAAAAGCTGCAGCAACTTCCTGCCCCATCAGATTGTAAATTCTTAACGACACATTTCCATCTTTAGGAATATTGTAAGTGATTATCGTATTGGGATTAAAAGGATTCGGATAATTCTGATTAAGTGAAAATCCTTCAGGGTTCTCTGTTTTTTCATTTACAAATGTTGTTCCGCCGTTTGTGGTCCTGAGAATTACACCGTTATATCCGACCGCTGTTCCGTTATTTATGTCTGAAAATGATACGCATTCAAGGTGATTCGCAGTAAGCGAGGGTACTAACTGCCAGTTTGCTCCGCCATTGGTTGTTCTAAGCATAATACCGTTTAGCCCTACAATAGTGCCATGATTTAGATCCGTAAAGCAAACGCTATGCAAAGTTGTAGACACTATTCCGCTTGTCTGAGCTGTCCAGTTTGCTCCTCCGTTAGTTGTGTGGATAATTGATGAGGAACCGCCAACCGCCCAGCCATTATTGGCATCTAAAAAGAAAACAGTTTCAAACAAAGTGGAAATTGGACTAGTTTGGGCTGTCCAGGTTATTCCGCCATTTGTTGTCCTTAATATCGTTCCATCCGCGCCGGTTAAGGTACCAGTATTCACATCTGTAAAACAAACTCCATATAATGCTTTTAGACTACTGCTGGTTTGTTCTACCCATAATGTGCCGCCATTTGTTGTCTTAAGGATTTCTGCGCTTTCTCCTACTATCCACCCGGTTGTTGAATTTATAAAAAACACATTATAAAGACTGTTGCCGCTTGTCGATGGGTTGGTTTGTGTTACCCAGACTGATCCGCCGTTAGTTGTTCTTATTATATTGTCACCTACAGCGCTTCCATAAATCATATCGCTGAATGAGATAGCTGAAATATTTGAAATCTCGGAACTTGTAAGTGGTGTCCAGTTAGATCCGCCGTCTGTAGTTTTTATTATTAAATCACCTTCGCCTACTGCATAACCGCCCGTGGATGTTATCATTTTTACTCCATGCAGATTGGTTAAACTTGATAAGGTGCTTTGCAAATGCCAACCAGATTGTGAATATAGAACTGAACATAAAGATAGACAGATGAATAGTAGATATTTTCCCATGACATATCCTAATTTGGTTTGTAGATATTATGTTTAGTTAAAGCCAGCTATCCGAATACAATAGATCTATTGGACTATTATCCTTTAGTTTATCCAAACATATATTTAAATATTTTAATAGTCAAATAATATGATAGAATAGTGAATTAATAAGGCATTAGTTTGTTTGGATATTGCTATAATTAAGCAACTATTAGATAATCAATAGTTGTTAAATAGAAATAGTATTAAAATATAAAGCAATAGATAATATTTATTTATCATAATATAAAATGCTTGACTTTAGAATTGCTGATAATAATAAAGGGTTAACAACAACATTGTTAACCCTTTTTCCCACGTCCGCTGATATCATAAATTAGAAAAGAAGCATTAAGCTGAAAACTACTGCGTTCATTTGCGGTTCATTAGCAGCTTTCCCAAACATATTCAGAAATGCATATTTCAAACTTGCATCTATTGTGAATACATACGGTATCTTTATTGCCACGCCTCCGCCAAAGTCCATCCCTGTCCTTGATATTGACGGTGTGTTATTTAGATTAAGAGGGGACTGGTCGTAAGATATTTCTCCTATATTATTGAAACCCACATCTACTGCCAGGTACGGACTGAATGCACCCTGTGCTAATTTGAATTCAGCTCCGGCTCCCAGCGACAAAATCTTCTGATTTATATTCGTATTTACCGGCACGGTTGTGTTTAACGGAGTACCCGAAAAAGTGCCTGTTAGAAAATAATAATTCAAATAGGCAACCGGCGTAAATGCAGATTCCGGTATATTTAATTTTAATTTTGCTCCTATATGGTATGCCGCATTATAACTGTAATTAGAAGTACCATAAGAAAATCCTGAAATTCCCCCTCCTACACCGAAATTTAATCCCGGAGAATATTCATTGCTTGTCTGTGACTTTATTTCATTTGTTGGTATAAATATTAATGCTATAACTATGCCCATAATTAGAGTTTTCATTTTTTCCTCAGAATAATTATTAAACATATATTTTCTATAGTGTATCCATTCGGATATTATTAAACACAAAAAAGAAGCCCCTCTGTCCGTTATAGACATATTCTGCTTCTTTCCTGTTAACCGACAAATTAACATTTCAAATTTAAAATACATTGCATAGTGTCACCTTGTGACAATATTGACTGTCATTTAAATCAATTGTATTGGCGGGAAAATAGAACTTGTCACATGAGAGAGGTTAAAAAATGTATTGTGATAACCATTTAGTTATTAATTGCCGGCAGTATCACCGTGAATGTAGAACCTGAGCCAAGTTTACTTTCTACACTTACTGTGCCGCCTAGTTTCTCTACAAACTTTTTTGTTACCGTTAATCCTAAGCCGGTGCCCTGAAAATTCCTGCTTAATCCTTCACTTACCTGACGGTATTCTTCAAAGATAAGATTGAAATTCTCTTCTGCCAGACCAATTCCGGTGTCTACTACTTTAAGCACTGCATTAAATTCAGTTTTATCTTCAGTGTAATTAACTTCTTTCTCCAGAATAACTTTTATTTTTCCTTTAACTGTAAACTTTATAGCATTGTTTACAAGGTTATCCACTATCTGCGAATACATATTTTCATCAGAGTTCGCTAAAATATTATCATCTTTAATGATTATGCTCAATGCCAGTCCCTTTATTCTTGCCGCTCCTTCATAGCTTTCTGCCTGGCGCCTTGTAACTTCTGAAAGATTAAATTGCTTATTGCGTATCTCTAATCTGTCTGCTTCTATTTTGGATAGCTCCAGTAATAAATTCAATGTGTCTGAAAGTCGTTTGCCCCCGTTATGAATAAGCGCCAGCATTTCTTTATGAACCGGATCATCAATCTCCGATTGTAGTATTTCCGCAAATCCCATTACTCCAATAAGTGGTGTGCGCAGTTCATGACTCATATTATTAAGAAGAGATGTCTTTAACCGGCTTATTTCCTCAGCTTTTTCTTTTGCCGATATAAGTTCCTCCCGGTTTCGAATCCTCTCACTAATGTCTACCGCAACGCCAATCAGTGCTTCAGGGTTTCCCTTTTCGTCTTTTATTATAGATGTTGAAAGATATATTGGAAAAATAGTTCCGTCTTTCCTTTGATTTAATATCTCGCCCTTCCAGCTCCCCTTCATTGTTTCGGATAATATATTAGATTTAGCCTCAGTTATAACTTCCTTCGGCTGAAGCATGCTGATATGCCTCCCAATTACCTCTTCTCTTTCATATCCATAGGTTGACAGGAATGCATCATTAACAAAAATAATAATGTCCTTTTCATCTGTAATTGAAACACTTTCATTAATACATGCAATTGAATTCGCAAGAAACCGGTTTTCCTTAACTGATTTATCTAGACTCAACTGGGCCGTTTTCTTTTCTATATCAAAAGTATCCAGTGACCGGGCAACCTTCCAAACCAAAGTCATTATTAGCAGAATATATGTTACAGCAACTATCAGCACTCCTAGTGAAGAGGAAAACCATCCTGCCCTCGTACCCTGAAGACTTAGCCATCCAACAAATATTGGAACAAACAATATGGCCGGCAGAAGCCTTCTGACAATAAACCCGCCAATTTCTTTTTCGCATACAATGTCCATTATTCCTTTATCGGGAACCGCACATAGTACTCCCGTATCTAAAATTATAAATAGAATTATTGCATAATGCGCCATTTTAGTTAGATTGTCGAATCCATAAAATTCATTGATGCTATAAAGAAAGCCTATCAGAGCTGTAATTGTCATCAACAATGATAGAAGGCCCATTATCTGTGAAATCATTATGGTTCGCTTTCTCCGGATTGTAACCAGTACCATTGCAGTACTCAGACAAATAAAACAGAAGGCAGTGTTGGGTGCCATTCTTCCGGGATTATATGTCCCCGGTGTTCCTGGAGGTTCATAAACTATAACCTGATCAATACCAAGATCTGACCTGCTTATATATTCAGCTACATTTAGTAAACTTAAAATAAGTACTACAGATGCGAATACTTTTATCATTAAATCATTTGCCAATGACTTCCGGTGTCTGTGAAATAACAAAAGGCAGCCGCCTGTCAATATAAATGCTAAAGCAGTATTGCATTTCATAGTAACTGACATAGGTTGGAAGCTCATTAAAATTGGGATATTAAATATCCAGCCAGCAAATACTACACATCCTCCTATAAAGGCTGCTGCACCAGCAATACGGGAATATTTCATAAGTAATGATACAGCCCGGGTATTGGTATTTGAACTCATTTGAATATGCATTATCGGAAAAGTATTTGTCATCCTTTGTTTTTCACCTTAAGCTATGTCCCTGATTAAAAGTAAAATGTAGATTACTCTGCGAATAATATACATGGAATTGAATTAAGAATAATTACCCTTTTTTTCCCCCTTGCCCAAAAAGTCTTTTTAATCTTAAGGATTAATTTATAAATTAGACACAATAATTTCTTTTATTGGCTTAACACAAATAAGGAATAATGATGAGACAGATCTTTGCCAAAAAACCCCTCAGTTTATTGATGGAAGAAATGAAAGGGGAGAACCGTTTAAGAAGAATCCTTGGACCGGTTGGTCTTACTAGTCTTGGTGTGGGTGCAATTATAGGAACAGGCATTTTTGTTCTTACAGGAGTTGCCGCCGCTGATAAAGCCGGTCCCGCAATTATGCTTTCATTTACAGCCGCTGGTATCGCCTGCATTTTTGCAGCCCTCTGCTATTCTGAATTTGCTTCTATGGTTCCCGTAGCCGGATCTGCTTACACTTATGCCTATGCAACTCTTGGTGAGCTGTTTGCCTGGATTATCGGCTGGGATTTAATATTGGAATACGCCGTTGCTTCGGCCACAGTTGCGCATGGCTGGTCTCATTACTTTCAGGACTTTATAGGAATATTCCATTACCAGATCCCATTCTCAATGTCGCGGGGGCCCTTTGATTTCAATCCCGCTACAGGGTTCCTGCATTCTACAGGAACTATAATTGATCTTCCCGCTATTATAATTACTATTATTATTACTGCCGTGCTTGTTAAGGGTATTAAAGAAAGCGCCGGGCTTAATGCTACTATGGTTGGCATAAAACTAACAGCGGTTCTGCTGGTTATATCCGTCGGAGTATTTTATATTACTCCTGCAAACTGGTTTCCCTTTGCTCCATACGGCTACACCGGAATAAGCTTTTTCGGAAGAACACTCTGGGGTCAAACAAGTGCAAGCGGAGCACCGCAGGGCGTTCTGGCAGGCGCTGCAATGATTTTCTTTGCTTATATAGGATTTGATTCTGTTTCCACGCATGCAGAAGAAGCTAAGAATCCTCAAAGGGATGTGCCGATAGGAATTATTACTTCTCTTATTCTCTGCACTGTTTTATATATCGCTGTTTCAGCTATCATCACCGGAATGGTTCCTTACAATAAAATCAATATCGATGCTCCTATATCCAACGCTTTCAAACAGGTTGGACTTGGATGGGCTCAATTAATTATTTCCTTCGGCGCTCTTGCAGGCATAACATCTGTATTATTAGTAATGATGCTAAGCCAGCCGAGGATTTTCCTTGCTATGGCTAGAGACGGATTCCTGCCGCCTAGTGTATTCGGTGCAATCCATCATAAATTCAGGACTCCCTGGAAATCAACTATCCTTACTGGAATATTTGTTGCCACCCTTGCAGGATTCCTGCCCTTAAGGATACTTGCAGAACTTGTTAACATAGGAACTCTCTTTGCATTCGTTGTTGTCTGCTCTGCTGTACTTATTATGAGGAAAATGCATCCTGAAGCGCCAAGACCATTTCGGGCGCCTTTGTTTCCGTTTGTTCCAATAGCAGGCATTGTGACATGTACTATACTCATGTTCTCGCTCCCTGAAGAAAACTGGCTGCGGTTATTAATATGGCTCGTGATCGGACTGGCTATCTATATCTTCTACGGAAGAAAGCACAGCGTTATGCATAAAATGATGGGACATTAAATTTTCATTCTGAGCGAAGCGAAGAATCTCAGGCGTCGGAATACCGACGCCATTTTTAATTTAATATAACTATCTTGAGATCAAGGTATCACCGTAGTTTATTTTGAGAGATAATTTTATGAATATCGGATTTATTGGACTTGGTCTAATGTTACTCAGAAGATGACTATACGGCTATTTATCAATTTTTCAGGGAGAACATGAAATATGATTAGATTTATTATACCTGTAATTTTATTCGCCGGAATCATTAAAGGGCAGGAACCAAGTGAACTGATTGTTGTTAACCGTGTCGATCTTCAAAAATATACCGGACTATGGTATGAGATCGCCAAAATACCAAACTTCTTTCAGAAGAAGTGCGCAAAAAATACTAAAGCCGAATATACATTCCGCAGTGATGGAAAGATTAGTGTAGTGAACTCTTGTACCGAATCAGATGGTACAAAGAACACTGCTGAAGGTGTTGCACGTGTTGTTGATACCAGTTCAAATGCTAAACTTGAAGTAAGCTTTGTAAAAGTACTTGGCATAAATTTATTCTGGGGAGATTACTGGATAATTGGTTTGGGCGATAATTATGAATATGCGCTTGTTGGTTCGCCGAGCAGAAAGTACGGCTGGATATTAAGCAGAACGCCTAAGCTTTCAAAAGAGAAATTAGATCAGATAAATAATATCCTAAAGATAAAGGGATACGACCCTGCAAAGTTTGAATTTACTATACAGGATTAATTTTAGATTTTATTCCATTGAAGGAGGTCTGTAATGAATATGATTAATAAAACATTAGTTACAAAAGCTCCCAAAGTTACTTTACTCATACGTCTATCTGTGGGTATAATATTTTTTACACAGGGGATATTAAAATTTACTGATCCGAACTGGGGAGTTATCCGTTTTACACATATAGGATTTCCATACCCTGACTTTCTGGCTCACTTTGTCGGTTCATTTGAAATAGTATGCGGACTGCTTGTGACAATCGGATTGCTTACACGAATAGCCAATATCCCGCTTTTAATAATTAATCTAACCGCTATAGCAACCACAAAAATACCTGAATTGTCCAGACCTGCGCAGGGTTTCTGGTTTATGGTAAGCGATGCAAGAACTGACTTTGCAATGTTCATGGGAATAATCTTTATGCTTACCGTTGGCGCCGGCGCAATCTCCCTCGACTATATTATTACAAGACTGAGAAGAGTATAAAACTGACTCTAATGAATTTTAATACATTCAAAGCATTTCACAGCCGAAATTACAGGTTATATTTCTCCGGACAGTCTGCTTCACTTATTGGCACATGGATGCAGAGGACAGCAGTTTACTGGGTAATTTATGTTCAAACTCATTCTGCTTTTATGCTTGGGGTAGCGGTATTCTCAATTCAGTTTCCTTCGTTTTTGTTCTCTCTTTTCGGAGGAACTGTTGCAGACAAGTATGACAGGTATAAGGTTTTACTTATAACACAAATTGCCTCAATGGTTCAGGCAGTTATACTAACTCTTGTAGTTTTGTTTACACATTACACTGTGGCTGAAATACTCGTAATAAGTGTAATGTTAGGAATAATCAATGCGTTTGATATGCCCGCCCGACAATCCCTTGTGTACTACATGGTTGATGATGAAAAAGATTTGGGGAATGCCATAGCCCTTAATTCTTCTATGGGAAACCTGGCAAAACTTATTGGACCAGCACTTTCAGGAATAGTACTGGAAACTTTAGGCGCCGGCATTTGTTTTATGTTGAATGCCTTGAGCTTTGTGGCTGTAATTGTGTCATTGTTAATGATGAGACTGCCGGAATATATTCCGCGTGAACAATCTAAAAAAGTGATGGAAGAACTTAAGGAAGGTTTGAGTTATTTGAGATCAACACCATCAATACGTATAATTCTTTTACTGATTGTATTGAGCAGTTTACTTGTTATTCCATACGCTAATTTGTTCCCGGTTATTGCTAAAATGACGTTGAAAGGAAATGCTACAACATTCGGCTATCTTAACAGTTTTACTGGTATCGGAGCTATTGGAGGCGCTATTATGCTAGCTTCACTGAGGCCGCAAGTAAACCGCAGGAAGATTTTACTATTAGTTACAATTATCTTTGGCTTTGGGCTTATTCTATTTTCACAATCTCATAGTTTAATTTATGCTTTGCTATTTGCCGCAGTATCCGGGTTCGGAATGATGTCGCAGGCAACGCTGGTTAATACACTACTACAGACTGAATCTTCACTGGAAATGAGGGGAAGGGTTATAAGCTATTTTGCCATGGCATACTTTGGCATGCAGCCACTCGGAGCTTTATTAATAGGAGGTATTTCTCACAATGTTGGTACACCAATAACTATTTTCTTTCAGGGAATAGTGGCAGTTATAATGGCTGTATTGATGATTCCACATTTCTGGAAAAGCGTGCATTGACATTCACTGCGAAAAAGAATCCCCGCTTTCGCGGGGATGCAATTTAACGCAGGAGATTCTTCGCTCCGCTCAGAATGACATTAGCGTGCTATAGTCTCTTTGGGCCGGCGTCTGCAACGGCTTGTGAACATCCGCTTTTGTATAGCTTGAAGTTCTCTATGAACCTTGCAGCGAGGGCATCATACTTCTTCCAGTATTCATCTTTGTTGCCCCATGAGTTTGACGGCTCAAGCACGTCTTCAGGTACTTCAGGACAGCAGAGCGGCACTTCAAATCCAAACAGTTTGTCTTTTCTATATTCTACATTGTCAAGCTTTCCTTCTAATGCAGCATTCAAAAGATTACGTGTGTGGCGTATGCTTATTCTTTTACCTACTCCAAATCTTCCGCCTACCCATCCTGTATTTACAAGCCATACGTTGGCTTTGTGCTTAAGCATTCTCTGTCTTAGCATTTCTGCATATTCATAAGGATGGCGCACCATGAATGGAGCTCCGAAGCATGAACTGAATGTAATCTGAGGTTCAATGCCAAGACCAATTTCAGTTCCTGCGATCTTTGATGTGTACCCGCTTATGAAATGATACTGTGCCTGTTCAGGACTAAGCCGCGCAATAGGAGGCAATACTCCCGATGCGTCGCAGGTTAAGAAGATAACATTTTTAGGATGCGAGTGCACATATCCTTCTTTGATAATGTTAGGAATAAATTCAATTGGATATGATGCTCTTGTATTTTCAGTTATTGAATCATCATCAAGATCAATCTTACGTGAAACAGGATCATATACTACGTTCTCAAGTATTGTCCCGAATCTCCTTGTGCATTCATAAATTTCGGGCTCATGCTCTGCTGAAAGTCTGATTACTTTTGCATAGCATCCGCCTTCAAAGTTGAATACGCCTTTTGAACTCCACCCATGTTCATCATCGCCGATAAGTTTTCTTCTTGGATCGGCAGACAAGGTTGTTTTTCCTGTACCGCTTAATCCGAAGAACAACGCAGCATCGCCGGCTTTACCAACATTGGCTGAGCAGTGCATGGGGAGGACATCATCAAACGTGAGAATGAAATTAAGAATTGTGAATATCGATTTCTTTATTTCTCCGCCATAGAGCGAGTTTGCTATTATTGCTGTCTTCTGTGCGAAGTTGAGAATTATACCGGTTTCAGTTCTTGTTCCGTCTATCTTGGGATCAAGCTTAAATCCGGGTACACAGATAACAGTAAATTCAGGATAGAACTTCTTTAAGAGATCCTGATTCTCTGTTGTAATAAACATATTCCTTGCGAACAATGAGTGCCATGCTTTTTCAGTAATGATTCTAATAGGCATCTGGTATTCAGGGTCGGCGCCTACGAAGCAGTCCTGCACATAAACTTCCTCTCCCTGAAGGTATGCGTTTAAGCGTCCAAGGAGTGAGTTGAATTTTTCTTCACTGAATGGACGGTTGTAAACTCCCCACCAGATTTTACTATCTGTTGAGTCTTCCTGTACAACAAATTTATCAGCGGCGGCACGGGCTGTGTGCTTGCCTGTTTTAACGATAAGGGGGCCCTGATGGGACATATGGGCTTCATTCCGAAAGATTGCTTCTTCGTATAAAGCTTCATCAGGGAGGTTCCAGAATGCGCGGTCCAGATAATAAATGCCATGGTTATCGAGACCGAAATCAGCGGCTAATTCCTTAGCTTCTTTGCTTGCGGGGGTATTGAATTCAAGATATTTCATGACCAGTCCCTCACTAATTTACGATCGCCGATGTAAAGCTCATTTGGTGAATTAGGATCGAGAGCCCATTTCATTCTTTCTATTCCTTCGGTGATGTCCTTGATTGATCCGCAGTAGCTTAACCGCAGGTAACCTTCCATACCGAACTCTTTCCCGGGTACTGTAAGTACAAGAACTTTTTCAATTAAGTATTCTGATAGCTTCTGCGAGTTTTTATTATAGTTGCTGAAATCAGCGAAGCAGTAGAATGTGCCGTCAGGTTTTGTAACATGGACACCTTCGAATGAGTTCAGGTAATCAATCATTACATTGCGGTTATTTTCAAGTGTTGCTCTTAAAGATTCAACAGATGACTGAATACCGTTTATAGCGCCGACAGCGGCTTTCTGAAGCAGCACTGACGGACCTGAAGTCTGGTGCCCCTGTATATTTGTCATTGCTTCAATAATTTTCTTATTGGCGACTGCCCAGCCGATCCTGAAGCCCGTCATAGCGTATTGCTTGGATACGCCGTTAATGACAATCAGCTTGGAATTCTCTGACAGGTTCTTGGCATAATCGTAGCATGAGATAACTTTCTTGTTGTCAAAAATAAGGCGGTGGTAGATGTCGTCCATTATCAGATAAAGATCGCGCTTTTCGCAGAAGGATACTATATCAGAAATGAACTCTTCAGAATACATTGCGCCTGAAGGGTTGTTGGGACTGTTTATAATAACAGCTTTGGTATAAGAACCAACGCGCTGTTCAATATCACGGATGTTGGGATAGAAAGTTCCATCCTCGGGGCAGCAAGCAACTCCTATTGCTCCGCAGAGCTTAGCCATTTCGGGATAACTGACCCAGTATGGCGCGGGATAGAGAACTTCCTCCTGCGGGTTTAGGATTGCCTGTAAAGCAACCATTATAGCTTGTTTAGCGCCCCCTGAGGCCATAACATTCATAGGGGTAACAAGTCTGTGGTAAAATTCTTCTGTGTATCTGATTATGGCTTTTTTAAGGGCAGGTATTCCATCGGCGGGTGCGTATCGGACTTCGGCTGAATTGAGTAATGAAGCAGCAGAAACGATTGCATCCATTGGAGCTCTGCTTTTGGGTTCACCACCGCCCAAATGGATAACCGGATCCCCTTTCTCTCTGAGGATTGCGGCTTTTTCATTGAGCGCTAAAGTGGGTGAGGCACTGATGGTCTTTGCGATTTGACTTAAACTCATATAATTCGAACCTCAAAATAGGTTATTTAATAAAAGTTAGTAATCAAAATTATTGGGAGTTTACCTGATTAGCAAGTTTTATTTTCCATAAAGGAATTCCAGCGGTCTCCAAACCCTGGCAGCCCAATTCGGCTCGTTATGTTCTCCGTTTTTGTCATAGAACCAGAGATAATCTTTATCTTCTTGAAATCCTTTTTCCTTGAGGGCTGAGATTAATTTTACTACACCCGGAAGGAGTATAGATTCAAGACCGATTGCTCCGCAATCAAAGTAAGCTTTGAGTTTCTTCTTAGGTCCATTGTAATCTTTTACAGTTGAAATATAATCAAGTTCATTCTCTATCAGGAAAGCAGGGGATAGGCAGGCGGCTTTGGAAAACACATCATTATGTTCCCATAATAGCCTGAATGAAATCAATCCGCCGGCTGATGATCCCATTGAGGAAGTATTTTCGCGGTCACGCAATGTTCTGTATGTTTTATCGATGAAGGGTTTTAATTGGTTAACAACAAAATTCATATAGGCAGTGCCAGTGTCTCCTGTCCAGTACTCTTTCATCCTTGCAGGTGTATTATAAATCCCAACGATAATCATTTCGTTTATTTTGCCCTGATTTATAAGACTGTCTGCTGTTTCATCGAGCTGCCAGTCAATCCCGAAAGTAGAAGTGGAAGGATCAAATAAATTCTGTCCATCATGAGCATACAGTACCGGATATTTTTTATCTTTATTTGTTTCATAAGATGGGGGGAGCCAAACGATTATATCTCTTGGGCGTAATCCCGATGCCTGGAAGTTTCTATGGTACTTAACCTCACCCGTAATTTGTCCTTTGAATGAACTTTTAACTGATGTACCTTCGCCCCATTTATTTATTGTAGCAGATACGACGGTATCCTGATCTGCAGTCAGGTTTGAATTCTTAGGAGGTATGCCGCTGTTTGTAAGAGCTTCCTTTCCCCATGATCCAAGTGTGAACTTATATTCAAGCTTTTCACCTTTGTGAAATGAAAGATCAATTCCCCATGATCCATCATTCTGTTTATTAAGTTTAACAATTGAGGGATTCCAGTTTCCAAGTTTTTCACCGTTCCCGGTAATATAAACTGAGGAAGTATCATTTAGTTTACCGCTGGAAACTACAAATCTTACTTTCACTTCCTGTGCAGAAAGAGTGATGCAGAATAGCAGAGTTAAGGGTAACAGGATATTGATTTTCATAGCTTTGTTTGTATTTATTATTATTTCGTTTTCTCGAAATGCTGATAGTCTTTTAATGAATTCCAGTCTCCGCCCCATCGCCATCCGCGTTTATAGAACTCATGTATCAGCCATGTTTCTTTTGTTATTGTTCCGGGGACAAATTTACTGTAGACGGCACCTTCAGGAGATATTTTACCGTTCTTGATCTGTGGGTTCTGAAACGGGTTAATGTCTATTGCGCGGCCAAGAGAATGTGCAGAGAAGGTTCTTGTTCCGCTTACAAACCTGTAATTGAATGCTGATGTATTGTTGTCTTTCATAGAAGTTTCATCAGACCATTTGTATGAGTTTATGGGGATTACTTTTTTAATAGGGAACTTCTTCTCTTTTATAAGTTCGAATATTTCTTTAATGTCTTCAGCAAGTTCTTTATGGATTACTAATTGCCCTCTATGCAGGCGGTGGTCAAATGAATAATACTCAACATCAACAATCCTAAGATTTTTTGTGTTAGTGGTTGGGATTTCCTTACCGCTCAGAGCTTCTGAAAGAGTAATATGGCTGTCAATAATTATTCTATTCTTGTTCTCTTTTCCGGTATGATGGACCTGATAAGAGAACATGAATATGAAGAGGATATTAAGATAAAACGGCATCAATTTTAAAAACACTTATGAATTATTACACAAAATAAATATATTTGGCCTTCAATTTAAAAGGAAAAAGGATGAAAAAGCTTTTATTTGTTGGAATTGCCCTTTTAATGTTCGCTGGATGCGGTAAAAAGGTAATTACAACTGATTCCGGATTAAAATATTCGATAGATACAACAGGTTCCGGAAATGTTTGTAAATCAGGTGATCTTGTTACTATTCACTTCAGAGCATGGATTATTAAGGATTCTACAAATTTGTTCAAGGATTGGGCAAAAGATTCAACAAGAATGCAGTACAGCATTGGAGATTCAAGACAAACAAACCAGCCGTACAAGTTTTTACTTGGGGCTAACGCTTTTGTAAAGGGATCAGATGAAGCGATTGCCGGTATGAAAAAAGGTGAAACCAGAACCATAATTATTCCCGCAAAACTTGCTTACGGTGACAGAGGATTCGGACCTATTCCTCCAAATTCAAATCTTAAAATTGTTATCTCTATGCTTGATATGAAAGCGCCTATTAAAGTTAAAATGTGGGATGTTGATACCACAAAAATTCAAACTACTAAAAGCGGTTTAAGATATATAATTATTTCAGAAGGGTACGGCCCTAAAGCTGATTCAGGTAAAACTGTAGTTGTTCACTATAGCGGTTTTCTGCCTGATGGTAAAATATTCGACAGCTCTGTTGAAAGAGATGAACCTTTCTCATTTGTAGTAGGCATGAAAATGGTTATTCCAGGGTGGGAAGAAGGCATTACATTATTAAATAAAGGCGCCAAAGCAAGGTTTATCATACCTTCTGCATTAGCATATGGCCCAAGACAGGTTGGAAAGATTCCTCCTAACACTACATTGACTTTTGATGTAGAACTTCTCGATATTAAATAAGTTCGATTAAGGACTTTAATATAAAGGCTGTAATTATTTTTACAGCCTTTTTTATTATATTTCAATAAACCTAAATAAAAATTATCTGGGACACTCATGAAATTAAACATAAGTTTTTCTTTAGAAGAAGCTTCTTATATCAACACAATTCCTGGGAAAATAGAAGTGGCTGAAATTGAAGGTGTTGAAGGGAAATATTTTTCATTTACACTGCTTGAAAAGCTGGATCCTATTTCCGGTAAAACTTCCTTTAAAGTAAAATGGGGTGAGGATTTACCTTCAAATGCAGATGAGCTAAATAAAATAATTATTAAGAATTACAAGCAAATGGAATCCGGCGAATAAGTGCTTTTCCGCACAACTTTATAACTTTGGATATTTTATTTTAACCATTGTTTGTTTGTAGGATATATGTTAAGGAATGGCCGGCGCTCCCAACGCCGGCTTTTTTTTGACCTTTTAATTAATGAAAACCCACATATGTGCCTGTTTTTACCCGAATTTACCCCCTTTATTTGAAGAAAAGTGCATTTTTTATTTTCTTTCTTATATAATCTCTATAAGTTTTATGTGACATTATTTTTATTTTGGAGTTTATACTAATGAAGAATTTTTCTTTTAAAACCGATCCTTTAACAGGTGAGAATTATCTTGAGGTTAAACAGCAGGGGCAGCAGTTAATAAATGATCCATTTCTTAATAAAGCATCGGCTTATACTGAAGAAGAACGCTTATCTCTGGGATTATCCGGTTTAATCCGGTCATCCATCTCAGATATAAATGCTCAGCGTCAGAGAAGCTATGAAATGTTTGAAAGGAAAACGGATGATATTGAAAAATATATTTTCCTGCAGAGCTTACTTAACCGTAACGAGACACTTTTTTATAATCTGCTTAGCCATAACCTTAAAGAAATGCTTCCAATTGTCTATACACCCACAGTAGGGAAGGCATGTTTAATGTTAAGCCATATTACACGTGAGTACAGGGGAATTTATATTAACCCTGATAACATTGGGCATATTGATAAAATATTTCAGGATATCTCATTGCCGGAAGTTAACCTAATTGTTGTTACAGACGGAGAAAGAATACTTGGACTAGGCGATCTTGGTTCCGACGGTATGGGAATACCTGTTGGAAAAATTAACCTTTATGTTGCTGCCGGCGGACTGCATCCTGCATGCTGCCTTCCTATAAGTCTCGATGTCGGTACCAATAACGAAAATCTTATCAATGATCCTCTCTATCTTGGCTATAAACACAAGAGACTTGAAGGGGAAAAATATGATGAGTTTATTGAAAAGTTCGTTCTGGGCGTTAAACGTAATTTCCCAAATGCTCTTTTACAATGGGAAGATTTTGCGAAACATAAAGCATTTAAACTACTTGACAGATACAGAGACAGAATACTTTCATTTAATGATGATATCCAGGGTACCGGATCAGTTACCCTTGCTGCTTTGTTAACGGCAATGAGAATTAAAAAACAAAAATTCAGTGACCAGAGGTTTGTTGTCGGTGGGCAGGGTCAGGCCGGACTAGGTATTACAAATAATATTTACAACATGCTTATTGAAGAGGGACTAACTGAAGCTGAAGCTAAGAGTAAAATATTTACATATGATGTTTGCGGATTGATGCTTGATGATACACCTGGTATTTCATCAGAACAGAAGAAATTTTCTAAAACTCATGCTGAAATATGTAAATGGACTTTGAAGGAACCAGGTAAAGTTGTTTTAGCCGATATAGTTAAAAATTCAAAAGCGTCTGTACTGATAGGTGTTACAGCAACCAATGGTTTATTCACACAGGAAATTCTGCGTCAGATGGCCGCTAATGATGAACTTCCAGTTGTATTCGCTTTGTCGAATCCAACTTCAAAATCAGAATGCACTCTTGAAGAAGTTGTAGCTGCTACCAAAGGAAAATGTCTGGTTGCAACCGGAAGCCCGTTTCCAACTGTAGAATACAATGGAAAACAAATTAGTTCAGCTCAGTGCAACAATATGTTCATATTCCCCGGTGTTGGTTTAGGTGCCCTGGTAAGCAGATCAACACGGATTACAACGCGTATGTTCCTAAAAGCAAGCAAGGCTCTTAGTGAACTGGTTACACCTGAACAGCTGGATAAATTTATGCTTCTTCCTGATCTTAATGATATTAGAAATGTTTCGTACCATATTGCCAAAGCAGTCGCAATTGAAGCCCGCGACTCCGGATTAGGACGTTTGCTTTCAGATAGCGACTATGATGTTATTATTAAAAAGGCACAATGGCAGCCGGAATATTATCCATTCAGGCCAGCATCAAACTCATAATATTTTTGTTAGTTGTATCACAACAACTTTCATTAATTTAGTTTAGATTTCTATTGTTTGTTTGTAGGATATGTGTTAAGGAATGGCCGGCGCCCCAAACGCCGGCTTTTTTTTTGCTATGAGGACTGGGAGAAAATCACAAATAATATCCATATATTGCCTTCATTCATTAAACTAACTTCGGAATTAGCATGATTATCGACAAAATTGATAATATTAACAAGTATACCACCCTTGGCGTAAAATTTCAAAAAGCATTCTCATTTATTGTAGATCCGGAATTATTATTCCTTGAAACCGGCCGGTATGAAATTGACGGCGATGAGGTTTATGCCATGATAAGTGAATATACCCCCAAAGATAGTTTAGAGGGGAAATTTGAGTCACATAAGAAATATATTGACCTTCAGTACGTTGCGAAGGGAGAAGAGTTTATAGGGTATGCTCCATATGAGGGACAAAAGATATTGTCTGAATATAATGAGACCAAAGATATGTGTCTTTATGAAGGAGAGAAATCTTTTGTTAAAATTGATCAGGGAATGTTTGCCGTATTTTTCCCTGATGAACTGCATATGCCTGGAATTAAAACCTCAAACACTAAAACAGTAAGAAAAGTAGTAGTTAAAATTAAGGCCTGAGTCAGATAAATATTTTTATGATAATGCATATTCGGATTCCAGAACTCCTGGCGTTGTTCATTCTGATAATTATTTTTCAGGGCTGTTCCTCCGGTCCGGATTTCTTAAATGAAGGAACCAACAAATACAGAAACGGAGATTATGCCGGTTCTATTCTGGAGTACGATAAGGAAATTGAAAAGCATAACGACAATGACTCTGCATACCTTATGAAAGGCAAGGCAGAAAACCTTATCGGCAGATATAGTGATGCTGTTAACGATTTTACTAAATCACTGGAAATAAATAAAAGGTTCGCTGCTTATTTCAACCGCGGTATAGCATATCTTTATTTAAGTGAAAACTTAAAAGCAGATTCTGATTTTACCGATGCAATCCAAATTAACCCTGTGAGTGATTCGTCATATTACTGCCGCGGATATATAAGAACGCTGCTGAATAAACGAGTGGAAGCGCTTGAGGATTATAACAAGGCAATAATATTAAATCCTGAATTCGGGAATGCATATGTCAACAGGGGCAATCTTAAAAGTGAAATGGAAGACTACCAGGGGGCTGTTGAAGATTATACAATTTCAATTGATATAAACCCCAAAGACGTAAATGCTTATTTTAACAGGGGATATACTTTAAAATTATTAGGAGAATTTGAGCAGGCAGTCTCAGATTTTGATTTCATTATTAAAATTGATACTCTTAATAAAGAAATTTATAGTTTGCGGGGTGAATCATACCTGAATCTCGAAAAATATAATGAAGCTATTAAAGATTTTTCTAAAATAATACAACTATCACCTCAGGATGGAAAGGCTTTCTTTAACCGGGGATTGGCATATCTAAAACTAAAGAAGAAAAAACATGGATGTTCCGATCTTACTAAATCAAGCGAAATGGGGTATATTGATGCAAACGCTGAATTAACTAAAAATTGCAAGATTCCTAAAGTTGTTAAAAAGAAAAAATAAAAGGAGTTTATATGGAAGAAAATGAAAAAAAGATGGAAGTAACTATCGGGGAATATAAAGGCAGTCCTGTAATATCCCTTCCCATTACACCGGATGGAAAATTTCCATTTACATTCGGTCTCGGCAAAGCTAAAGCGATTCTGAAGTATATAGATGAAATCAGAAATTTCGTTGAAAAACACGATAAAAAGTAGTTTATCCTCATTATATAAGTATTTTTTAATTCCCATAAATAAGAAATATTACTTTCTATTAATGCAAAATTGAGCTTTATTAAGGTAATTATTTCTTATTTTCAGAATTAAATTACATTATTTATTTGCATTTTGAATGGCATAGTTTGTGGGTAATGGTGTTATTAATATAATTATAATATAAAATAAATATATTGTCTCCAAAATTAAAACTCGAGAGGAAATTATGAAGATAAATAAAGAAGAAGCGTTAGATTATCACAGCCAGGGCAGAAAAGGTAAAATTGAAGTTGTTTCTACAAAACCCTGTCTGACTTCAAGGGATTTATCTCTGGCGTATACTCCGGGTGTCGCTGAACCCTGTAGGGAAATAGAAAAGAATCCGGATGATGTTTATAAATATACTGCGAAGGGAAATCTGGTTGCCGTTCTGTCTAACGGTACTGCAGTTTTGGGTTTAGGAGATATTGGTCCTGAAGCAGGAAAACCTGTAATGGAAGGGAAGGGAGTACTATTCAAAAGATTCGCAGATATAGATGTTTTTGATATTGAAGTTAGGAGTCATGATCCTAAAGAAGTAATAAGATTTGCCCAGATGATTGAACCTACATTCGGTGGAATAAATCTTGAAGATATTAAAGCTCCTGAGTGTTTTGAAATTGAAGAGACACTTAAAGCAACTATGAATATTCCGGTTTTCCATGATGATCAGCACGGTACAGCAATTATCTCATGCGCGGCATTAATAAATGCAACTGAAGTAGCGGGAAAGAAATTAGAAAATCAGAAGATAGTGGTAAGCGGCGCAGGTGCTGCTGCAATTTCATGCTGTAAGCTTTATGTCCGAGCAGGCGCTAAAAGAGAAAACATAGTAATGTTTGATACAAAAGGATGTATTCATAAGGGAAGAACTGATCTCAATAAATACAAAGACGAATTTGCACAGCCACAAGACGTGGGTTCATTAACAGATGCTATGACAGGAGCAGATGTATTTGTAGGTTTATCAAAAGGCGGACTTGTTTCCAAAGAAATGGTAAGAGTGATGGCTCCGAATCCTATTATTTTTGCTATGGCTAATCCTGATCCTGAAATAACTTATGACGATGCAGTATCTGTAAGAACCGATCTTATAATGGCTACCGGCAGAAGTGATTATCCAAATCAGGTTAATAATGTACTCGGATTTCCATTCATTTTCCGCGGCGCCCTTGATGTAAGAGCTACACAGATTAATGAAGAAATGAAAATGGCTGCAACTCGTGCACTTGCCCAGCTAGCTAAACAGAAAGTACCTGAAATGGTTATAAGCGCTTATGGCGGTGAGGACTTTTCATTCGGCAAGGAATACATCATTCCTAAACCATTTGATCCACGTGTCCTTTGGAATGTTGCTCCGGCTGTTGCAAAAGCTGCTATTGAAACAGGCGTAGCTAGACACATTATTACTGACTGGTCAGAATATGAAGACCAGTTGAAGGAAAGGCTGGGATTATCCAAAGAAATTATAAGAGTGATGATTCAAAAAGCTCAGAAGAATCCTGTTAAAGTTGTTTACCCAGAAGGCGAAGAGGAGAAAATAATCAGAGCTGCTCACGTCTGTTATCAGGATGGACTCGCATTTCCTATTCTACTTGGTAAAGAAAATACAATTAGGGAAATGATTCAAAACCTTGGTTATGATCAAAAAGAATTTACTGTTATAGAACCAAAGAAATCTCCTAATTTTGATAAATATATCGATAAGTTTTTCAATAAAAGGCAAAGGAAGGGAGCTACATTAAGAGAAGCTAAAATATTAATGAAAGAGCATATTTATTTCGGTTCTATGATGCTGGATAATGGCGAAGCCGATGCTCTCATTAGCGGTTTGACTACACAATATTCGCAAACTATAAAACCTGCTCTCCATTGTGTGGGTGTTAAAAAAGGATTAAAAGTAGTGTCTGGTCTTTATATAGTATTCACTAAAAAAGACGTTTATTTTTTCTCTGATTGTACTGTAAATGTTGATCCTACTTCTGAAGAATTGGCTCAGATTGCTATTACCGCTGCAGATACAGCTCGCGAATTTGATGTTGTGCCTAAAATTGCAATGCTGTCATTCAGCAATTTTGGAAGTACTTCTTATCCGCAAAATATTAAAGTTCAGGAAGCGGTTAAAATAGTAAAAAAACTAAGGCCCGATCTTATCATTGATGGTGAGATGCAGGCTGATACAGCAGTTATTCCTGAAATAAGAGAACAGGATTTCCCTTTCTCTACACTTCAGGGAAAATCTAATGTTCTGATATTCCCAAACCTTGAAGCCGGAAACATTGCTTATAAACTTATGGCCAGAATTGGACAGGCAACTGTTGTAGGTCCTATCCTAATGGGGATGAAGAAATCTATCCATGTTCTTCAAAGAGGTGCTACAGTTGACGATATAATCAATATGACAGCTATTGCTGTTGTTGAAGCAGCAACAAATGTTCGGGAAGAAAAGAAACGGGTTAAAGAGGAATATATTCCTGAAACAAAATCAGAAATTGAACCTGAGTTAACGGCCTAATCATGCTTTTCACCTTCGGGGTTTTCTTTAACCCCGAAGGTTCTTATTTAATTTTTATTAATTCTACTTAATACACATATGAGAATCACCAGAATTAAACCAGTTGCCATTAATGAAGTTAAACAGGTGCCCGTCGATCTGTCTCTCATTGAACCTCTGATAGAACTTTATAAAGGGAAGAAAGGAAACCTTATACCTCTGCTTCAGGGAGCACAGAATATGTACGGTTACATTCCCAAAGAAGTATTCGATAAAATATCCGTAGAAACAGGTCTCAAGAAAAATGATCTGTATGGTGTTGCCACCTTTTATGCCCAATTCCGGCTTAAACCTGTTGGCAAACATGTCGTTCGGGTTTGTCATGGAACTGCCTGCCATGTTCAGAATGCAACTAAAATAACAGAGGACCTTCAAAATTATCTCGGTGTTAAAGACGGTGAAACAACTGAGGATAGGGTTTTTACTCTGGAATCTGTTGCATGCCTTGGATGCTGCTCATTAGCTCCCTGCATGATGATTGCAGATGAAACATTTGGTAAACTTAATGGGAAAAAAGCAGTTGATGTTGTTAAGGCTATAAGACGGACAGAAACTCTTGAACACAAACCTAAATTAACAGAAAATATTTCTTCTAATTAAATCGTATAAACACCCGAAACCATGATTATGGAAAAAACAAAGATTATAGTAGGACTAGGAAGCTGTGGCATAGCAGCCGGAGCGGTTAAAGTCTATGATGAAATAACAAGAATAAAGGAAGCCGATGGACTTGATTTTGAACTCTCCAAAACAAGCTGTATCGGGATGTGCTTTCGTGAACCGCTTGTTGAAATAATTGATGATACCGGCTCTTATCTTTACGGAGATGTGGATGTTAAGAAAATTGATGAGATCATCGATAAACATGTCGTTAATTATTCTCCGGTTAAAGAATATATCGTAAAATCTGATCAGTTTGATACTGAATTTAAGGATTACTTTAATAATCAGGTTAAAATTACACTCAGGAACTGCGGTCATATTGATCCTGAACATATTACAGAATATGAAGCAAGGCAAGGCTATGAAGCAATAAAGAAAATAGCCTCTGGAAAAATAGCTCCCGAAGAAGTAATTAAAACAGTTCTTGATTCCGGATTAAGAGGAAGAGGAGGTGCAGGATTTACAACTGGAATGAAATGGAACTTTGCTAAAAATTCTGTTTCAGATGACAAGTATGTAGTCTGTAATGCTGATGAAGGAGATCCCGGTGCATTTATGGATCGTTCTGTTCTTGAAGGAGATCCGCATTCTGTTCTTGAAGGAATGATTATCTGTGCTTACGCAATTGGAGCCAACCATGGTTATATTTATTGCCGTGCAGAATATCCGCTTGCAGTTAAAAGATTAAATATGGCAATCAACCAGGCGCGTGAGAAAAAGTACCTTGGTGAAAATCTGTTTGGAATTGAAGGATTTAATTTTGATATCATAGTAAAGGAAGGTGCAGGAGCATTCGTCTGCGGTGAGGAAACGGCTTTGATGGCTTCAATAGAAGGTCAGAGAGGAATGCCCCGTAAACGTCCACCTTTCCCGGCAGTTCAGGGGCTCTGGAAGAAACCAACTAACATAAACAATGTTGAAACATTTGCGAATATACCCTGGATACTAATTAACGGCGCTGAAGCCTATGCGCATTATGGAAAGGAAAAAAATAGAGGCACAAAAGTTTTCGCTCTAACCGGGAAAATAAAAAATGGCGGACTGGTTGAAGTTCCTATGGGTATTACTATCCGGGATATAATATACAAATTAGGGGGCGGAATAATTGATAATAAGAAATTTAAAGCTGTCCAGTTAGGCGGTCCTTCTGGTGGCTGCATTCCCGAATATCTTGCCGATACTCCAATTGATTATGAATCTGTTACTGCTACAGGGGCTATTATGGGCTCCGGCGGTATGGTGGTTATGGACGAAACTACCTGTATGGTCGATATGGCAAGATTCTTCCTTGATTTTACTCAAAAAGAATCGTGCGGTAAATGTACATTCTGTCGAATCGGTACAAAGAGAATGCTTGAAATTCTCACAAGAATTACTGAAGGTGAAGGAAGGGAAGAGGACATCCCGATGCTTGAGGAGCTTGCTCAGCAGATTAAGGATTCTACCTTATGCGGTCTTGGCAATAGTGCTCCAAATCCGGTTCTTACCACTCTTAAATATTTCAGAAATGAATATGAAGCTCATATAAGAGATAAAAAATGTCCTTCGCTTTATTGCAAAAAATTACTTACATATGAAGTAATCCCGGACAAATGTACCGGATGCGTAGTATGCAAACGAGGATGTCCTGTCAGCGCAATAGATGGTGACAAAAAAGTTATTCATTACATTCACCAGGAGCTTTGTACAAAGTGCGGTGACTGTTATTCAAAGTGTAAATTCGACGCTATAAAAATCTACTAACAATAAAATTGAATTTTTAATGGAAAAGTTAAACGCTATCCTTAATGATAACATAGTTCATGCCCTTAAGGGCGAAACAATTCTGGATCTTACTAAACGTCTGGGTGTGCCAATTCCTACCTTATGTAATGATGACAGATTGGAACCATTCTCTTCATGTTATTTGTGCGTAGTTGAAGTTGTTGGAATGAGAGGTCTTCAGCCCGCTTGTTCAACTAAAGTTAATGAAGGAATGAAGATCTATACTGAAAATGATAAGGTCAGAAAATCCCGGAAAGCTGCCCTGGAATTACTTCTTAGTAATCATTATGCGGATTGCGTTGCCCCATGCAAACAGACTTGTCCGGCAGGTGTCGATATTCAGGGATATGTTTCATTAATAAATAAAGGAATGTATAGGGAAGCAGTTGCGCTAATTAAAGAAGTAAATCCGCTTCCTGCTATTTGCGGAAGAGTATGCGTTCGACCATGCGAAGCCGCCTGCAGAAGAAACTTACTTGAAGACACAGGTGTGGGAATTGATTATCTAAAACGTTATGCAACAGATATGGATTTCGCATCAGGCGATCCATGGAAACCTGAAGTTGAACCTAAAACAGGAAAGAAAACTGCAATTATCGGGGCAGGTCCTGCTGGATTAACCGCTGCTTATTATCTTGCAGTTCAGGGGCATGATGCTGAAATATTTGAAGCATGTCCCAACCCTGGTGGTATGCTTCGTTATGGAATTCCTCCTTACCGCTTGCCAAATGAAGTTATAGATAGTGAAGTTAAAAATATAACTGATCTTGGTGTTAAAATTCACTATAACAAAAAACTTGGGAAGGATATATCCTATAAAGAGATAAAGGATAAATTTGATTCATGTATCCTTACTATCGGCTCCCAGATTGGAACCCCGATCGGTTGCGAAAATGATAAAGCTGAAAATGTTTTGTCAGGCATTGACTTCCTGCGTAATATGGAGATGACAGGACAGCATTATGATTTTACTGGAAAGAAAGTCGGCGTGATCGGCGGCGGTAATACTGCAATGGATTGCTGCAGAACTGCAATGAGATGCGGCGCAGAAAAGGTTTATATTGTCTATCGCAGAACTGAAAAGGAAATGCCTGCTAATCCAATAGAAATTCACGAGTCAAAACTGGAAGGAATTGAATATCTGTTCCTAACAGCTCCTGCAAAAATAAATACTGATTCATCCGGAAAATTAAAATCATTAGCCTGCTTCAAAATGGAATTGGGTGAACCAGATGCTTCAGGAAGAAGGAGACCCGTCAAAATAGAAGGTTCTGAATTTAATATCGACCTTGATATTATTCTTGCTGCCATAGGACAAAAGACTAACGTTGAATTTCTCGATGATCTGAATAACAGTCTCACTGAGAAACTTGAGCTCACTAAATGGGGTGATATACTAACCGATAAGAAAACTCTTCAGACTTCCGTAAAGAATATATTCGCCGCTGGTGACGCGGTTTCGGGTCCTGCAACTCTAATTGAAGCCATTGCCCAGGGCAGGAAAGCTGCTAAAAGCTGCAGCCAGTTTATGCTGCGACAGCCTATGGTCGGTGAACCATATGAATTCATAAGCAAGAAAGATAATTTCGAAATACAGAAACCCGAAGACTTTAAGAACTATTACACTGATCAGGCTAGAGAAGAAATGCCTACTCTTGAATCTGATAAGAGAAAAAACTTTTATGAGGTTGAACTTGGGTATTCTGAGAAACAGGCATATAATGAATCACTCCGTTGCCTTGAATGCGGTTGTACTGAATACTACTCCTGCGATCTTAAAAAATATGCTACTGAATACGGTGCAGTTCAAACAAAATACGGCGGCGATTATAAAAAATTCCGTGTTGATTTCTCCCATCCTTTCATCGAAATTGATAACAATAAGTGCATACTCTGCTCAAGATGCGTTAGAATCTGCACTGAAGTAGTTAATGCCAATGCACTCGGACTTGTAAATAGAGGATTTGATACCTTTGTTTCACCAAGCGGTCAGGTATCGCTCCCTGAAACCAATTGTGAATCGTGCGGTATGTGCATTTCTACTTGTCCAACCGGTGCTATTACTGAGAATGTAATGTTCAAGCCGGGACCGGTAAAAACTGAAACATTTCAAACAATCTGTAATTATTGTTCTATCGGCTGCGAGCTTATTATCCATCAGAATGGCGGTTATGTTATGAAGGTAACCGGTAATAAAGGACTTGTTAATTCTGATGGCAATATATGCCGATTTGGTAAGTTCGGGTATAATTATATGAATGAAAGTTCCCGTCTGAGGTTTCCATTACTAAAAGAAGATGGTGTATTCAAAGAAATTTCTTTTGAAATGGCTAATGAGATTATATCTTCTAGGATTAAATCTGTTCAACCAAACGAAAATGCCTTCTTTGCAGGTGCACGCCTTTCAAACGAAGAATTATATCTGGTACAAAAACTTGCCAGGGAATATGTGGGAACCAATAACCTCTCGAGCTTCCATTATTCAGGAAGAGGCGAGGGCTACTTCTTTAATTCAATTGCAAATCTTCCTCTTTCAGAATTAGATAAAATAAATAAAATATATCTTATTGGATCTGAAATAAATTATGAGAATGCTGTAGCGGGGTATATGATAAACAATGCTCGTTTTATCAGTAATGCGAGTCTGACTTTAATTACAGATAACGCTGAAAACAGGATGTCCGGTAAGTCGGGGGCAGTCCTAAATGTTCAATCATATTACTATTTCATTAAAGCGGTCAATTATTTCCTTCTGAAGAATAATAAGCACAACTCAATGTTTATAAATGATAATGTAAATGGTTTTGAAGAATATAAGAACAGTCTTCTGGCTTGTGATTACAACAATCTATTGAATAAAGCAGGTGTAACTGAAGAACAAATAACATCATTGGCCTTTGAGTTTAATGATGAGATAAATAGTGTCATTGTCTATTCTGAAAAACATATCTCTTCAAATGTTTCCGCAGAGATAGTTAATCTTGCTTTGATTACTGGGAAACTTGGTAAGTCTACGTCTGGAATTATTGCACTCAAGGAGAAAAATAATTCGCAGGGATTGATCGATATGGGAATATCCCCTTCATTAAAATTCGGCGGTGTAAATAATGATATTGAGAATAATGAGACTCTGAAGGATAGTATTAAAAATCTCTTCATTTATGGCGAAGACCCAGTTGGCTGTGCATTAAATAAAAATGAAATCAAAAACTCTTTAGAGAAAATTCCTTTCAAAGTTGTGCAGGATTATTTTATTACTGAAACAGCAAAACTTGCCGATCTCATTATGCCTGCTTCTCTTCCTGTTGAAACAGGAGGTACTTTCACAAATACACAGAAATATATTCAGCCCTTTGAAGCAGTAATGACCCCAAAGGTAGAATCAAGCAATTGGCAGCAAATAATTAGCTTAATTAATAAATTGGGAACTGAAGTTAACTATGGTTCACTTCAGGATATAACTTCTGATTTGGCTTCGGATTTAAGAAAACTCGATAATAACCATAAAGATAAAAAATATGCATTGGTGATAACTGATATAGATAATAAGAACCGTATATTTGATTATGGCTGCGATTATCTGGTTAAACATTTTGAAGATGAGTTCAGGAAAGCATTCAATAATTAAATTAAATTCTGAGGAATTAAATGAAACAGTTTGAATCTGTGAATGATATACTAGATTATGCCATAATTAATGAGCAGGATTCCGTTGATTTTTATACAGGTTTCGCTGAGAAAGTTAAAGGTGAACTAAAAAGTTTATTTTTAGAATTTGCGCAGGAAGAGATTAAACATAAAGCCCGTCTCATGAAAATAAAAGAGGAAAGGATATTTACCTTTTCAGAGGAAAATATAAAAGGGCTGAGCATCGGCGACTACACAACTAATTATTCCCTCGACATGAGTTATCAGGACGCATTGATCTTAGCTATGGCTAAAGAAAAAGCTGCATTTAAATTATATATATATCTATCTGAGAAAACAGATATCCCTTTGATGAAAGTGTTTTTTCTTTCCCTGGCACAGGAAGAATCTAAACACAAACTACGCTTCGAAATTGAATACGACGAAAATATTTTAAGAGAAAATTAATTTCTCCTCCTCGAGTCATTCAAATAAATTACTTTTTAAAAAGAAATGAATAATTAAGAAAGGGGAGAGGCTGTTAACTGTATATTGAATTTTTGTGGGGATGGGATTTATTTTTGAATTCAAATCCAGCTTGTATTAACAGCCTCTAATACTGATCAATAATATAGATTCTGCACACTGATTATTGCAGCATCCGGGTCATGCTCTTTAACAAAGTTAAAGAATTCGTTATTGTAATATTCCTGATGCGAAGTCTCATATTCCTTTAATAGCTTCTTGATCTCCGAATGGTCAAGTTTACTTTTAAAGAAATTCTCAACTTCTTTATCATCATATATCCTGTAATAATTTTTGGCTATGCCTTCCATTTTACACCTTTATAGAATAAGTTTAATTTAAAATCTCTTCTGCATGCATTATATCAGAAAAACTTTCGTTCTTTATTGATTCAAAATTCTTCCTTGCATTGGCAAGTGAATTAAGAATATATCTGTTAGCAATAAATACTTTCTTGGGCTCCATCTCAGCCTGATCTAAAAGCAGATATCCTACATATAAATAGCTGTATAGTTCAAGAAGATCTTTTCCGGCAACATCCTGGAATGAAGGATCTTTTTTATCTAATGTGTATTTAAGCGCTTCCTTAAATATAAGTCTTATCTCTTTAAGGAATCCTGAAAGTCTATCCAAACCGCCCTTATACATCTTTGCTTCTTTAGCATCAAAATGCTCGCCCATAATATCATTAATTACTCCGCCCGCTGCTGCAACAACCTGAAGTTGTGATGTGCCTTCATAAATATTTGTAATACGGGCGTCTCTTGCAAGTCTTTCTACTTTAAACTCCCTCATATATCCAGTTCCGCCGTGTATCTGAATAGCGTCATATGTGATTTTATTTGCTGACTCAGTAAGTATGTACTTTGTCATAGGAGTTAACAGATTGGCTACCTTTACCGCATTCTTTAACTTCTGATTTTCCTCAGTAAAAGGTTTTCCTTCAGCTTTAAGTCTGTCAATTAACTCTTCCAGTTTCTCTTTCTTATCTACAGCTAATGCAGTATTATAAAACAATACCCGGTTGCTCTCTAATTTTTCTTTCATATCTATAAGGATATTCGTTACAACTGGAATATTATAGATCGCCTTACCGAACTGCTCTCTTTCTTTTGCATACTTCAGTGCCTCTTCATAAGCCGCCTGAGATATTCCAAGCGCCTGTGCCGATACTCCCATTCTTGCGCGGAACATTAAATCAAGTACATATTTAATAAGACCAAATTTTCTCTGTCCTACAAGCTGTGCGGGTGTATCATTAAACTGAAGTTCGCATGTTGGCGAACCATGAATTCCAAGCTTATGTTCAATTCTTCTTACCTTAACAGTTTTATCACTGTAGCAAACAAATAAACTTAAACCTCTGGCGTCTTTAGTACCGGCTTCTGATCTTGCACATACAAGTAGAATTTGACCGTTTCCATTAGTGATAAATCTCTTGCAGCCCTTTAGGAACCATTGCCCCTCAGAGTCCTGGTACGCCTGAAGTTTTATTGCCTGCAGGTCGCTTCCTGCATCGGGCTCTGTTAATACCATTGCTCCGGTAGTTAAACCTGAACTGAAATTTGGTATGAATTCCTGTCTCTGCGCCTCATTACCAAATTTCTTTATTGTATCGCCAATATCCTGAAGTCCGAATATATTCATCAAAGATGCATCTGCACGGGAAAGAATTTCAGTAGCCATCATATAGATTGTAAACGGGAAATTAAGTCCGTCATATTTACGCGGAAATATCATTCCCATTAAATCTGCCTGTGAAAGCTGCTTTAAGTTTTCCTGCGTCCCTTTGGCATAATGAACTTTTCCGTCAATAAGCTGTGCACCTTCAGTATCAACATCTGCAGCTCTTGGTTCAATAAAATTGCCGGCCATTTCGCCAACTACTTCCAATACTCTGCGGTAATTCTCTATAGCATCTTCATAATTAACCGGGGCATAATTATATTCTTTTGCCTGCTCATAATTACCTTCTGCCATGTCTACAATTTCTTTCAGATCAAGGTTCTGAAATTGGAACTGGATATCTTTATTATCTGTGAAAAAATTAGGCATAATTTCCTTTACTTCAATTTGTGTTTATAAGATTCAATAAAATTAGGAATTACTTCTACCGCATCACCCACAATTCCGTAGTGACTGATACCAAAGATCGGCGCTTCAGGATCATTATTTATAGCAATTATTTTATTTGCTTCCTGCATACCGGCTCTGTGCTGAATTGCTCCCGATATTCCAATAGCAATATAAAGCTTCGGTCTTACTGTAACTCCAGTTTGACCAACTTGCCTTTCAGGTACAATAAATCCTGCATCTACTGCCGCTCTGCTTCCTGCGACCTCTCCGCCTATTGTATGGGCAAGATCAAAGATTAGTTTGAAATTCTCCTTTGTACCTAATCCGTATCCTCCCGCAACAATTATCGGAGCTCCTTTAAGATTGATTTTACTCTCCTCGCGATGCTGCTCAATTATCTTTACAAGTTCATCCACTGGATCTGATACAAACGGTATCTCGGTGATTTTAATTGGTTTGGGATTCTCGGAAAGATGCTTCTCCATCACTCCTTCCCTTACTGTCGCAATCTGGGTTGGATTGTCAGGCGTGATAATAGTTGCAATAATATTTCCGCCGAAAGCTGGACGTATCTGTAATAATAAGTCTTTGTATTCCTTACCCAAATACTTTATGCTGTCAATTTTGAGATCAGTACAATCCGCCGTCAAACCGCTCTTTGTATTTGATGCAACTCTTGGGGCCAGATCTCTTCCCACTATTGTTGCTCCAAAAAGAATAATCCTTGGATTTGTTGCATTTACGAGGGTATTCATTATCCTGCTATAGGGCATTGTAGTGTAATCCTTCAATTTAGGACTATCAATAACAATCGCTTCATCTACACCATATTTAAAAGTTTCTTTGGCAAGTTCTTTAACTTTATCGCCTATTACAACTGCCTTAAGTATGCCTCCCATATTCTGCGCAAGCTTTAAGCCCTTGCTCAGTAATTCAAAAGAAACATCGGCAGGTTTGCCGTTCCTTTGTTCAATAAATACCCAAACTTCATTTGACAATTTGTCCATATAAATTCCTTATCCGAATATGTGGTCAGCCAAAAGCTGATCTATTAAATTTCCAATTCCTGCTTTAGTATTTGCTACTCTAAGATGATTTCCGCCGCCAAGTACAACTGATTCAATTTTGTAAACCTTTGTAGGTGAACCCTTAACTCCGCATCTCTCCGGATCAAGCTTTAATTCATCCATTGTATAGGTTGGGATAAATAGGTTTTTCTCTTCAAATTCATGTACGAGTTTATCTGTATATAATAAAGAGTTCCCCTCCGTCATTCCTTCTAAATCAGTTAAAGACTTGGCATTCTTATAAGCCATGATCCTTTTTGCTGAATATGGACGCGACTCTGCTGCGCCTTTTACTACTGTCAGCAAAACTGGCAGGGAAGTCTCTACTATCTCATATCCGCCGTCTATTTTTTTCTTGATAGTTACCTTGCCATTTTTCGCAGATAATATTTCCTCTACATATGTAATCTGAGGGATATCAAGTTTTTCGGCTGTCTGGGGACCAACTTGGGCTGTATCGCCGTCAATTGCCTGTCTCCCGGCAAATACAAAATCATAATTTCCTATTTTCTTTATCGCTTCGCTTAATACATAAGATGTAGCTAAAGTATCTGCACCTGCAAACTTCCTGTCGCTAATAAGATAAACAGTGTCAGCTCCCATAAATAGGCATTCCCTTAATATGTCTGACGCTCTTGGGGGCCCCATTGTTATCGCTGTTACTGTTCCGCCATAAATCTCTTTTACCCTTAATGCTAACTCAAGCGCAACTTTATCTTCATGATTAAAAATTGCAGGTAATTTGGCGCGGTTTACTGTTCCGTCATCCTTCATTACCTTGCCTGATATATTTGCAGTATCCGGGACCTGCTTTACTAATACAATAGAGTTGAACATATTACTCCAATTAAAAATATTACTCTCTTTGACAAAAAATATTCCACTAAAGAAGGACGAAAAATATGTGATTTATAGACAATTTCAAAGGGATTGTTGAATTATTTACCAACATTGGAAGGATAATTTCCAACTTATGAGAAGTCCTTCTTGATGGTTCAACCAACTTCGCCCGGAATTACATTTATTTAAATATTTTTACTATATTTATTTATAAATGTTAATAATATCGAGGATCCTATGCTTTGGAAAAAAAACAAAGGTTGGCTGAGTAATTATAACATTGTACTTTTCCTCCTTTTTATAACTCTCGGCTGGATTCTTTTGTGGGGTGCCTGGATGATCTTTATTATGATTACTAAACCACATTGAACTCAACAATTGATATGATGCTGTTTTTTTGACCTAAACTATTTTGAAAAAGTATCGATTTCAAAACGATTTCAAATCGAGTTCAAAACGAGTTCACAGCATTAGATGAAAGGCAGTTGACTATTACTTTGTAAGTAATACATACATAAAACAGTTCCCCTATTAAGTTAAAACATCTCTCTTTAATTAAATACAAAAACCAATCTCTGCATACTTGATGATTTAAATTAGTTCAGTTATATTATCATAGATGAATTCTTCAATAAAACGTGATTCTACTGCCGATCTCCTTAAAGGGATAGCCGTTCTGTGTATGATCCAGGTTCATATCATGGAATTGTTTGCCAGACAGGAAATATCTGATAGCTTTATTGGTAAAGTTTCACTCTTCCTTGGCGGTCCGCCAGCAGCTCCTTTATTCGTGGCAGTTATGGGTTATTTCCTTGCTCAATCTAATAAAACCATGAAGAGCAATATTCTAAGAGGAATTAAACTTATTCTTCTTGGATTTATTCTTAATATTGCATTAAATCTGAATCTTTTAATCCATATTTATGAAGGGAAATTATTACTTAATTCTTTAAGGTTTCTTTTCGGTGTTGATATCCTTTTCGTTGCGGGTCTTAGCATAATTGTCATATCATTATTCCGTTCCCTTCTTTCAAAATCATTCATTGTCCCGCTTTCAGCATCATTTATAATTTTTTTAGTGACCCCCTTTCTTAATTCAATAATGATAGAAAATAATACATTAGCCTACCTTAATGCTTATCTTTGGGGAACATATGACTGGTCATATTTCCCGTTTTTCCCTTGGTCAGCTTATGTCTTAATAGGATTTTCCTTCTTCAGTCTAAAACCCTATCTGGCTAAAATACAATTCAATAATTGGTATAAGTTGATAGCTGTTATAATCTGGCTTATCTTCTTTGTCTATACCTGCTCATATGCATTTTCTGTTACAAGCAATCTGCATCAGTATTACCACCATGATATTATCTTTTTTATCTGGACAGTTTTGTTCTTATCCGGATTCTTATTTACACTTTCACTGGCAGCAAAATTAAAAGAGAATTTGATCACAGATTTCCTAAAATGGCTGGGCATGAACGTTACTGTCGTTTATTTTATCCAATGGATTATTGTTGGCAATTCAGCTACTTATTTATTTAAAACCCAGGGATTAGTTTCATCCTTTTTATTATTTATTGCCATTATTTTCCTTGTTACAGGTCTTACCGGAATCAGGATCAGTATTATGAAAAACTGGAAAGTAATATTCTCTAATTACCTCTCCTGACAGTTCTCAATTTTATTCATTTTATAGATATTTTGTTGATACAAAACACAACAAAATTGATTGTAGCCAGATTTTCTATTCTTTACCTTTCTTTTATTGTATTGGTGATATAACTTACCAAGGTTAAGTAGAAATATTTCACACAATCAATAATGAACTGTGTAAAGTACTATATAAATAATAGTAAAACAGATCCTGGTGTTAACAGGATACTCAATTCAAACTCAGAGATAATGACAGAGGAATCCTCATTTATTAGCCCAATAAAAATCTTGCTTATCGAAGATAATCCCGGAGATGCAAGACTGCTGCGCGAATATTTAAAATCAGATAAATCGTTTCTTCATGAGATCAATTGGGTCTCTTCTTTAAATGAATTAAACCTTAATAAAAATCAATTACCGGATATTATTCTCCTTGACCTCAACCTCCCTGAAAGCATCGGTATTGAAACATTCGATATAGTTCACTTAAAATTTCCAAATATTCCTATCATTGTACAAACAGGACTAAATGATGAACCTACCGGGTATGCCGCTGTTTCAGGCGGCGCTCAGGATTATCTTATAAAAGGAAATTTCTCAGGCCCTCTCCTTATTAAAGCCTTACAGTACGGAATCGAACGGAATAATCTTGTTAATAATATTAAACTGGCTAAGGCAAAACATGAGAGGGAAGAAATTATTAGTGAAATATTTGAGAATGCCTCTGTTGCTATTTATAGAACCACAAGCAGCGGCGAATTCCTTGTCGTCAATGATGCAATGGTCAAAATGTTCGGATATGATTCCATGCAGGAATTTAAACTGATAAATGCAAATGATCTTTATGAAAATCCTGAGTCCCGCGTGAAATTCATAACGCTGCTCGAACAAAATAAAAGTATAACCGGTTACGAAGAGATACTAACAAAAAAGGACAAATCTCTTATTACTACTCTTGAGAGCTGTAAAATTATTGACGATAATAAAGGTAATGTCTTCTTCGAAGGCGTTATTGAGGATATCTCAAAAAGAAAAGAAGCTGAAATTGCACTTAGCCAGTCAGTTAAAGAAAAAGAAGTTCTGCTGCGTGAACTATACCATCGCACTAAAAACAATATGCAGGTTATCTCATCCCTGCTCGGCATAAAAGCAGATCTTGTAAATGACGAATATGTCAAAACTATTCTCAATGATATGGGGGGTAGAATAAGAACTATTTCCCTTGTTCACCAGAAACTCTATCAATCTAAAAATTTATCGCGTATTGACCTGGCGGACTATATAAAAGAACTTGCTAATTTGGTACTCGATGGAGTTGACTCAGCATCAGGAAGAGTTTCTCTTAATCTTAATCTTGAAAATATAAATGTACTTATCGATACTGCAATTCCCTGTGGTTTAATTATTAATGAACTTGTCACCAATTCTCTTAAATATGCTTTCCCTGGCAATAGTATAGGAGAAATTAAAATTGACTTATTCACTACCGCCGAGAATGTAATAACCTTAAATGTTTCTGATAACGGAATGGGAATTCCGGATAATAAAGACATATTCAAAACTGAAACTCTTGGCATTCAACTCCTAACCTCTATCGTCGAGCATCAGCTTATGGGAAAAATAGCCTTTGAATTCAATCATGGTGTCTCCTGCCTTATTAGCTTTAAAGACGGCTTATACATGGAAAGAGTTTAACATTTTGAAATCTACTTCATTAAAAATTGCACAGTTCTCTGCCTGGTCAGTTATTTCAATTGGAACGCTCACACTAATCGGATGGCTGTTCAATTTAACTTTATTTAAAAGTGTCATTGATGGGTTGGTGCCATTAAAACCCAATGCCGCTGTTGAATTTATCTTTGCTGGTCTATTCATAATTATCTTAACTTCTGAAACTACTGAACCCTCAGGTAAACGATTATCAAAATCTGTCACCTCACTAGTGCTTACAGTTATTATGATCATCGCATTGCTTACAATGTTCGAATATCTGTCGGAAATTGATTTAGGGATAGACCAGTTTTTATTTTCTGATACCAGTATCCTTTCAGTACATCCCGGAAGGATGGCGCCTAATGCTGTTTTATTATTTATTATTGCTGGCTCCTCTTTATTCCTTATATCATCCCCAAAACCTATAAAAAACAAAGGCCTCATTTCAGGCATTCTTGGCTTGGTTATTACATCCGCTGGCTTTTTCTCTATTGTAGATTACCCATGGTTTGGTTCTGAAAATTTAATAGGTAAGTTCAACCCTATGGCCATTACTGCTGCCCTGGCTTTCATTATACTTGGTGCAGGCATATTTTTTCTTTCACTCAACGTTGAACAAACAACATGGTCACTTAAAAAGAACATTACTATAGGATTTATTTGCGGTATGGTTCTGATGATTGGTATGGATGTTTATTCAGATTTGAGTATTGTAAATTTACAGGACTCGGCTCAAATGATTATTCATACTCATGAAGTTGAATATCATATTTCACAACTATCAAACGCTCTGCAGGATATTGAAATAAACAGACAGATTTATCTTCTGACTGGAAATAAAAAATACCGCGATATTTCTAAGAATAACTGGAGTTCAATAAACTCTGAATTGGAAACATTTAGGAAATTAACTTCTGATAACCCCAATCAACAGGCACGGACTTTACAACTCACTGAATTATTGAATAAACAATTAGCTTTCCTATACAGAACTTTTGCCTCGTATGAATCAATGGGGAATGCTATGGAAGCTAATCAGGCATTCTTCAATGAAAGGAATGAAATATTAACTAAGATCAGAAAATTACTGGTTGATGCTGATAATGAAGAAAAACAACTTCTTTCAGTGCGTGAAAGCGATGCTAATGCAATTTCAAAAAGAACCTTCTTTTTAGTGCCTCTGGGATCATTCGCTAGTACAGGAATTCTTGTCTGGATTTTCATGTTGTTGAACAGCGAAGTTTCTGAAAGACTAAGGTCCGAATCAGCCCTGAAAAAAAGTGAAGGACAACATTCTAAACTTAATGAAGAGCTTAACAGATCAAATCAGGAACTAGAACAGTTTGCTTATGTCGCCTCGCATGACCTGCAGGAACCTCTTCGTATGATAGCCAGCTTTACACAGCTGCTTGAAAGAAAATATAAAGATGATCTTGATGATGACGCACGGGAGTTCATTAAATATGCGGTTGACGGGGCTACCAGAATGCAGAGGCTTATTAACGACCTTCTCGATTATTCCCGCGTTACTACTCGCGGAAAACCTCTTGTTAAAGTTGATCTGGCAGATATTCTCGGTATGGCAATTGCAAACCTGCATACCAGGATACTGGAATCCTGCGCAATGGTTGTTAATGATAACCTGCCATTTGTAAAAGGAGATGAGACTCAATTAATGAGAGTATTCCAGAATCTTATTGATAATGCCATTAAATTCAGGGGAAAAGAAACCCCGCATATAACCATTACTTCTGAAATTGAAAAAAATAATGTCATAATTGCTGTTCACGATAACGGGATTGGAATAGACATGAAATATAAAGAACGTATATTTATTATTTTTCAAAGACTTCATAGTGCATCCGTATATCCCGGTACTGGTATTGGTCTTGCTGTATGTAAAAAAATAATTGAACGGCATGGCGGAAAGATATGGTTTGAATCTGTTCCCGGTAAGGGAACAACTTTTAAGTTTTCTTTAAAATTAGTATAGGTGACCATAATGGAAAATGAAAAACTTGTAAGGTCAATTGATATTCTGCTGGTTGAAGATAACCCAGGCGATGCAAGGCTTGCTAAAGAAGCATTAACAGATAGTAAAATTAAAAATAAACTGCACTTTGCAAGTGATGGCGAAGAAGCAGCAGATTTTTTATTCAGAAGAGGTAAGTTTGAAGAAGCACCTCGTCCCGATCTTATCCTTCTTGATCTTAATTTACCCAAAAAAGACGGCAGGGAACTTCTTGCTGAAATTAAAAATGACCCGCATTTGAAAAGAATTCCGGTTGTTATTTTAACGACATCAAAAGCAGAAGAGGATATAATCAAAACTTATAACCTCCATGCCAATTGTTATATTACAAAACCGCTTGACCTTGATCAGTTTATGAAAGTTGTTCGGACTATTGAAGAATTCTGGCTCACTATTGTTCGTCTTCCCACGGTAGAACAATAATCTTCTAATCCTCCTTACCAAAGGGAGTCTCCGAAAGCAGTAGGTTGTTTCTACTTCTCTCAATTATATTTTTGATATTTCCCCTCCATTGCCTTATTTTTATTGGTTTATTAGAAGATCGTATGCAAACACCCTTAATGACACAATATAATAAGATCAAACTCGCTTACCCTGATACAATACTTTTGTTCAGAATGGGTGATTTCTATGAAACCTTTGATGAGGATGCTAAAACTGCCTCAAAAGTTCTTGGAATTACATTAACTAAAAGAGGCGGTAACGGAACAACAGATGATACTCCTCTTGCCGGATTCCCGCATCATGCCATAGATACATATCTTCCAAAACTAGTCAGAGCAGGTTACCGTGTCGCTATCTGTGAACAGATGGAAAACCCTAAATTTGCAAAAGGCATTGTTAAGAGGGAAGTCATTGAAGTCGTTACTCCCGGTGTTGCTTTCTCTGATAAATTATTAGACCATAAGAGAAATAACTACCTTCTGGGAATATGCATAAAAGATTCACTCGCAGGCATTTCATTCTGCGACATATCCACAGGCGAATTCTATACATACGAAATTCCTTCTTCTCAGATTCAGCAGCAGATTGAAACAATTAACCCTTCGGAAATCCTGATTCAGAAAAGAGACAAGGATTTGCTTACTCCATTGATATTAAAAAACAATCCTTCTGTTAAAATTACTAAGGTCGATGATTGGATTTTTAATTATGAGTACGCAAAAGAACTCCTAATAATGCAGTTCAAAACAATAAACCTGAAAGGATTCGGGATTGATTCTCTGATTACAGGAATTATATCCTGCGGCGCTGTGCTTAATTACCTGCAGGAAACCCAGAAAGCCAACCTATCCCATCTCCAAAGCGTCTCCGTTTATAATCCTTCTGAATATATGAACCTTGACCATGCAACAAAAAGAAATCTCGAAATTACGTTTTCAATGCATGAAGGGGGCAGGGAAGGATCACTTATTTCTATTCTCGATAAAACTGAAACTGCAATGGGAGGAAGACTCTTAAAGAAATGGCTCTCTGCCCCGCTTATTAAACTTGATCCGGTATTAAAAAGACAGCAGTCTGTTGAAGAACTTGTAAGCAATAGCGGCATCAGAAGAAAAGTAATTGAAGAATTAAAAGAAATAGGCGATCTTGAACGATTGATCTCAAAGGTTTGTACAGGACGTGCTAATCCCCGTGATGTTGTAAATATTAAAACATCTCTGAAAAAGATTCCGGCTATTAAAGATCTGCTCCAATCAACAAATGGCAAAACATTAAACCAGGTATGCAGCAATCTAATGGAACTTGAGAATTTAATAGCAAGGATTGAAGGCGCCATTGTTGACTCACCCCCTTTAAGTCTCACCGATGGAGGAGTAATAAAGAACGGATTCAGCCCTGAACTTGATGAACTACGGGATATTTCCTTAAATGGAAAGGATTGGATTGCTAACCTTCAGAAAACAGAAAGAGAAAAGACTGGAATCTCCTCATTAAAGGTTAATTTCAATAAGGTCTTCGGTTACTATATCGAAATCAGTAACGCAAATAAAGATAAAATTCCCGCTGATTATATTCGAAAACAGACTCTTGTTAACCATGAAAGATATATAACTCCCGAACTTAAATCCTATGAAGATAAGATCCTGAATGCAGAGGAAAAAACTTACGATCTGGAATCCCAGTTGTTTAACGAAATCCGTCTTACTATTGCGGATGAGGCTGAACCTATCCAGCAGAATGCACGACTTATTGCAATGATCGACTGTTTCGTATCTCTTGCAGAATGCGCTGTTCAGTATAATTATGTAAAACCGGATATCGATGACGGCGAAGTAATTGAAATTGTTGAAGGCAGACACCCTGTAGTTGAAAGAATATTGCCTCCAGGGGAAAAATATACCCCCAACAATTGTTCATTAAACAACAGCAAGGATCAAATGATAATACTTACCGGACCCAATATGGCAGGTAAGTCGGTCTACTTGAGACAAATAGGTTTGATCGTGCTCCTGGCACAGATAGGATCTTTTGTGCCTGCTAAGTCTGCCAGGATTGGTATCGTTGACAGAATCTTTACCCGGGTGGGAGCAAGCGACAATATAACTGCCGGAGAAAGCACATTTCTGGTTGAAATGCAGGAAGCAGCTAACATTATTAACAATGCCACATCCAGAAGTCTTATTATCCTCGATGAAATAGGACGTGGCACGAGTACATTTGACGGTATATCAATTGCTTGGGCAATAACAGAATACTTGCATGAAAACCCGGTTATAGCGGCTAAAACATTGTTTGCCACACACTACCATGAACTTAATGAGATGGCTGAGATATTCCCCAGGATAAGGAATTATAAAGTAGAAGTAAGAGAGTATGATGATAAGGTCATTTTCCTTCATAGAGTAAACCCGGGAAGAGCGGATCATAGTTACGGTATCCAGGTGGCACAGATGGCCGGACTGCCGGTTTTTATTACAAACCGTGCTAAAGAAATACTGCAAAATCTTGAAAGTAAAGAACTTACGCCCTATGAGATAAAGAAAGAAAGGCTTCGGAAAATGAAGAATGAGCTGGATAACCAGATAAGTCTCTTTGAAGTTAAAGATGATAAGCTGCGTAATGAGATAAGTGAAATCGAAATAAATAACCTTACACCGATGGAGGCGCTGAATAAACTCAGCGATCTGAAGAAAAGAATTCAGGATAATATTTAGCTTATGTCGGGAGCACGCCCAACCATATAAATATTGTCATTCTGAAGGAGCAAAGCGACTTAAGAATTATGCTTAGTTTTCGTTCAGAATGACAATTAATTATGCAAACCTACTTAGCATTCTCATCATTCTGCATAATACCAAATACATTCCCTTCTGTATCTTTCAAATATGCCATATATCCAACTCCCGGGACTGCCATTTTAGGAACAACCAATGAACCTCCAAACCTGGTAACTTTAGATATGTATTCATCGCATGAAGGGACATCAATTGTGTTAACTACTGGCTGCCAGCCTTCCTGCTGATTCAGGATTCCGCCATCAATTCCCATTTGGGTTTTCTCGCCTGTGGTAACTAACCAATAAGGCATTGGACCGTCCCATTTATTTATCTTCCAGTTAAATACCTCGGAATAAAACTTTGAAGCACGTTCAGGATCTTTAGCTCCAATTTCAAAATGCACTATTCGCGGCATAATAAACCTCCTTATAAAGATTAAATAATATCTGTGAATTCAGGGTTGTAAAAAATGGATATATATTCTTTATCAGTATGCCTTAAAACAAAAGTGATTCCGGCGGTCAACCGGAATCACAATAAATCGGAAGTACAAAGGAGGTTAAGCTGCGTTCTTTTCCATTAGCTTTTTTCTTGTATAAGCTATAAGTCCGCCTGCGTCAATGATTGCCTGACGTGCCTTGGGAAGAGGTTCAATTGCAAACTTCTTGCCTATTGTCAGGTTAACAATCTCGGTATCAGTTATTTCCAGCTCATCATTCTCATTTGCTTCAATATCAGGACAGATAATTGTCCTTAACCCAAGATTGCATGAGTTCTGCAGAAATATCCTTGCAAAGTTCCTTGCTACAATAATAAGTTCCCAACCCTTGAGAGTAGAAGCAGCCTGTTCTCTCGAAGAACCGCAGCCGAAATTATTATTGGCCACAATAACACTATTTGCCGGAACTTGTTTGTTTACCAGTTTTGAATTGAATTCCTTGTAATCCATGAATGCATACATGGGAGTTTCTGTAGGAAGCACTGTTGCCATGTATCTACCAGGATAAATCGCATCTGTAGAGATATCGTCGCCTAATTTTATTACAACTTTAGATTTCATATTAATTAACTCCTTTTGTTGGATCAGAAATTACTCCTGTAATAGCGCTTGTTGCTGCTACAGCAGGAGAACAAAGATAGACATCTGAATTAGCGTTCCCTTGCCTTCCCTTAAAGTTCCTGTTAGTTGTTGAAAGGGATACTTCATTGTCTCCCAATGCACCCTGATGAACACCTAGGCAGCATCCGCATCCGGGATTCATTACAATTGCGCCGGCATTAACAAAGTCCAATAGATAACCTAGACCCATTGCTTCTTTGTAGATCTTCCAGGAAGCGGGGAAAATAAGCATTCTAGTGTCTTTTGCCACTTTCTTACCGCGTAATATATTTGCAGCAATTTCAAGATCATCCAGTCTTCCGTTTGTGCATGAACCGATTACAATCTGGTTGACTTTAATACCAAGCACCTTGTCCACTGATTTTACATTATCAACTGTATGAGGACATGCTATCATCGGTGATAATGTAGGTGCATCAATCTCTACTACTTGTTCATAAACTGCATCCTTATCAGGAAGAATAGTTTCAATGTTTTCCTTTACATGCGCTTCTTCTCTTAAATACCTCAAAGTTTCTTCATCTCCGGGAACAATACCAGATGTAGCGCCTGCTTCAACAGACATATTGCAAAGTGTGAGTCTGCCTGAAGTAGACATTTTTCTGATAGCAGTGCCATGGAACTCAATTACTTTGAAGTTAGCTCCCTGTGCAGATAATTTACCAATCAGGTGAAGTATAATATCTTTTGGTGAAACAAAAGGAGAAAGGTCGCCGTTGATAACTACTTTTATAGTTCCGGGAACTTCAACATTAAGAACATTTCCTAATGCCCATACACTTGCCATTTCAGTTGCACCGATGCCGAATGAAAATGCACCTAATGCGCCATGCGATGTTGTATGACTGTCTGTTCCAACAACCACATATCCGGGTCGTACGTAACCATTCTCTGGTAGTATCTGATGGCATATTCCGCCTTCATCGCTTCTGATATCATGAAATTTCTTTATTCCCTGTGCGGCAACAAATTCCCTAATCTTTTTCTGGTTAGTTGCTGTCTTTGCGCTTTCAGCAGGTACGCGGTGGTCAAATATTATAGCTATTTTTGAGGGATCCCAAACATTAGGCTCTAATCCTGTTCCTTTATAGACTTCAAGAAATTGATTGATAACCAATGCACCGTTTTCATGCGACATAGCCAGATCAACTGCTGGTTCTACAACATCGCCGACTTTAACAGATGTCTGTCCGGTAGCCCTGGCTAAGATTTTTTCAACTATGGTCATTCCCATATTATTATACTCCTGTTTATTAAATAATTCCTTTTTCTTTAAATGTCTTCATCTGTTCATCCGAATATCCCAATCCCTTTAATAACTCCTGTGTATGCTGACCAAGAGCAGGGGGAGGGGTTTCAACTTCAGCGGTAGTTTTATCAAACCTGGCTGTTAAGTTGAATAATGATATATCTCCAATTCCCGGAGCGTGAACAGTTTTCAATGTCTTTCTATGTTTAATCTGCGGTTGATTCAATGCGGCTTCGAGTGAAAGAATTTCGCCTGAAGGTATTCCTTTTGCATTAAGAGCTTCAGCCCAGCATGCAGTTTCTTTTTGTTTAAGCTTTTCTTCAAGCAGGGGAGTAAGCAGTTTGCGGTTTTTCTTTCTTGTATCACGTTCCTTAAACCGCGGGTCTTCTTTTAATTCAGGAACACCGACAACATCGCAAAGATCTAACCACTGTTCCTGTTTATTTGCAGCAATGTTTATATAGCCATCCTGTGTAACAAAGGTGCCTGATGGCGCTGCGGTAAAATTATCATTTCCCATAAGCTGGGGCTGCTGCCCGCCTATTAACAGATTTGCAGCGACCCATCCCATATACGGCATAATTGAATCGAGCATTGAAATATCAATGAACTGACCGATGCCTGTTTTTTCTCTGTAGTAAAGGGCTGACATAATGGCAAATGCTGCATTAACACCGCCCACTGTATCGCATACAGGGAAGCCGGCGCGCAGAGGATTAAGTCTTTCGTCCCCGTTAACTGCCATAACTCCACTGAGTCCCTGTATGATTTGATCATAGGCAGGTTTAAAGGCATCAGGTCCGGTCTGTCCAAATCCTGAGATTGCACAATAAATTATCTTAGGATTTATTTCGCAAAGCTTCTCATAAGAAAAACCGAGACGCGCCATTACTCCGGGACGGAAGTTTTCTACTACAACATCTGCATTCTTTACCAGTTCGCGGAAAATAACTTTCCCTTCCTCAAACTTCATATTAAGAGTAAGAGATTTTTTATTTGCATTCTGCGCTAGGAAACTTGTTCCCATAAGCTTTTTATTATACTCACTAACAATACCTAGTTTTCTTGCAAGGTCACCATCAACCGGGTTCTCTATTTTAATTACTTCCGCACCGGCTAAAGCAAGATGCAAAGTTGCAAAAGGACCGGCTAAAACATTGGTTAAATCTAGAACTCTAACACCGTCTAATAATTTCATAATAACATCCCCGTCATTGTTGTTTTGATATTTCAGGAATCATTCCTGTTTTATAAATTACACCGGGTAGTTCCCGTTTGAAATATTCCGCGGCTTCTGTTGAAATCGATCTCAGCTTTTCTATATCTATATTGGAACAAAGATCCATTTTCATAAACATATGCGCTAAATCTTCAGTTGCTATATTGCCTGCCGCAACAGCAGTGAATGGACAGCCGCCTAAGCCTGCAAATGATGATTCAAAATTCCTGACGCCTGCTTTATATGCCGCGTATGCATTTGTTAGACCAAGACCGTATGTATTGTGCAGATGGCAGACGCATTCAGCATCCTGATCCATTCTTTGGATTGCCGAAAATAATCTTTCAATCTGATCAGGGAGAGCATGCCCTGCTGTATCAGCCAGACTTATATTCTTTAAGCCATTATCCAGAAACTTTTGAACAAGAGAGAGAACTTTATCCTCAGGGATCTTTCCTTCGTACCCGCAGCCGAACGCTGACTGAACTGATACCTGGACTTTTTTACCTGCACTTAATGCAGATTTTGCCATGCCGATTATCCTTTCAGTAGCTTCTGCTATCGGCATTCCTGTATTCTTCTGTGAATGAGTCTCACTTGCAGAAACCCCCATGCAGAATAGTTCAACTCCGCAGGCCATTCCTCTTTCTAAACCTTTTTCATTTAGAACCAGACCGGAAAGGAGAGCATTCTGCAGTTTATTTTCAGGCTTAGAAAAATAATTGAAGAGATCATCGGTATCTGCCATCTGGGGCATTCTTTTAGGATTAACAAAAGAACCGGCTTGAATAATATCCACTCCGGTTAAAGCAAGTTCATTGATCCACTTTATTTTTTGTTCAGTTGGAACGACTTCTTTTTCTGCCTGAAGACCATCACGCATTCCAACTTCATGTATAATAATCTTTTCCATTACAATTTTCCTGCTATTGCCTCAGCCATTTCAAGAGTTTTATTGGTGCCGCCCATATCATAGGTTCTTACTTTACCTTCAGCAATTACTTCAGCAGTTGCCTTTTCAAGTCTGTCGCCAAGTTCCTTTTCACCAAGCCAGTCGAGCATCATTTTAGCTGCAAGTATAGTAGCTATAGGATTAACTTTATACTGACCGAAATATTTGGGTGCTGAGCCGTGAGTAGGTTCAAAGACAGCAAGTTTCTCTCCTATATTACCTGAGCATCCGAAACCTAATCCACCTACCATCTGAGCGCAAAGATCGGATATAATATCTCCATAAAGGTTTGGAGCAACAAGGACGTCATAATTAAAGGGATTCTTTAATAGCCACATTGTCATGGCATCGATGTTAGCGTCATCCATCTGGATACCGGGATAATCTTTAGCAACGTCTTTGGCGATTTCAAGAAATAGTCCGTCTGTAGCACGCACAACATTTGCTTTATGAACTATTGTAACTTTCTTTCTGTTAAAATTCTTTGCGAAGTCAAAAGCTGCGCGTATAATTCTTTCAGAACCTTTACGAGTATTTATTTTAGTAGATATAGCATACTGGTCAAGCGGCAGTTTGCTGAACGCAGAAAATGGTTTTGATAATTTTGTGAGTACATCTGCTAATTCCTGGGGCACGGGATTGAATTCAACACCTGAATATAAGTCCTCGGTATTTTCCCTGAAAACTACAATATCTATATTCTCTTTAAAATTAAGGGGATTGCCGGCATATGCTTTTATAGGTCTTAGGCAAATATAAAGATCAAACAATTGACGCATGCGGACTATTGGAGAACGATAAATCAAGCCCTTTCCTTTTAAAGCAGGAACAAGTTCTGCTTCCGCCGCTTTAACGGGTTTTGATGTAATGGCTCCGAACATTGCAGCATCGACACTATTTAACAAGTCAATTGTGCGCTGCGGAAAAGCATCGCCTTCACTGCACCAGAAATCCCATCCGATATCACCATGAATATATTCAGCATCTAAGTTTAATTTATCAAGGACTATCTTTGCTGCTTCAAGAACTTCTATTCCGATGCCATCACCGGGCAGCCATGCTATTTTATATTTCGACATTTTATCTCCAATATGAACTATAGTTTATAATTAATTAAAGGTCCTAAAAGTGCGGGGATTCCTTAAAATTTCTAAGTAAAATTACTATTAAATTCCGCTAAAACACAAGGTGTTACAGCAGTAATGGAGTCAAATTTTAATCCCTTTTAACGATTATGAATAGGATATGGATTTGACTTTTAAATAAATATATTTTACATTGTTGAATTATAAAGAAAGCGATTTCCATCCTTTATTTTTAACTATTTATAAGATTTTTACCTGCTAACGCCTGCTATATCCCGCTAAATACCCGCTAAATCCAGTGAATCATATAGGGAACATGGCATTAACAATGCTATAACAGTTAACCTGGAAGGGAATAATTATATTTTCGGCACAGATATTAAACTAAATCTATTTGTCCTGGAAATTGAGGATATGAAAACAGTGCGGGGAAATTCTTTTTGGTTTAACTTAAGCAGAAATAATTTTAACTTTGTAGAATGAATAAAAATATATTCTTATTGGTTATAATGCTCTCATTACCCCTATCTCTTTTTGCACAGAAAGACAGTGCAGGTGTTGAGGCAAGGAAAACATATTATCCCAATGGTGTTTTGAAAACTGAAGGTCAATACGTAAAAGGTCAGTTAAACGGGTTGTACCTTGAATATTATCCTGACGGGAAACTTTGGAAAAAATGGATATTTGCAGACGGGAAGGAAAACGGGCAGTCAGTCTGGTATTTTCCAGACGGAAAAATTAATATTGAATGGAATTACCATAATGGTTCAAAAGAAGGGATATCCAAATGGTATTATGAAACGGGTGAAAAATGGTCAGAGCAGAATTATGTTAATGGTAAATTGGAAGGCATAACTTATACTTACTATAAGACAGGCGAAAAACAGGGAGAATGGAATTATGTGAATGGCGCACTTCAGGGATTATCAAAAACATTCTTTAAGACAGGCAAAGTGGAAGTTGAAAAGCTTTTTGCCAATGGCGCTCTTCAGGGAGTGACAAGGGTTTATCATGAAAATGGGGCTGTTGCTCTGATTGCAAATTATAAAAATGACCAGCTTGAAGGCGAAGTCAATATCTATGATATGGGAAGTACGCTTAGGGTAAAAGATACTTACGTGAACGGTGAACTGCTTAATAGAATAAAATATGATTATAAGGGAAAATTTGAAGAGCAGGAAAAAACTACACAGGAATATTATCCAAACGGTGCAATTAAGGAGGAAGTGTTTCTGAAGAACGGGAAGAAAGAGGATTTTTTAAGAGACTATTATGATAATGGATTCCTGAAAGAAGAATGGAATTATAAGCATGATACCCTTGATGGCGCCGCGCATATATATTATGATGACGGATCATTACAGAATGAAATAATGTACGACAGGGGAATTCGTAAAGGAATATCGCGGACATACTTTCGAGACGGATACCTTGAATCTGAAACTATGTATATTTCAGGTATGAAAAACGGAATTGAACTTGTTTACAATGATTCAACCGGAGTGATGAAATCATCAGCAAAATATCTGAACAATCTTTTAACCGGCGAGTTTATTACTTATTACGACAACGGTATGCGATACACTGTTGTAAATTATGATCAGGGGATACCTATAGGGGTAAAGATAACCTATTCGAGACACGGTGGTATTCAACAAGAGGAAAATTATAATAACGGTAAACTTGACGGATGGCTGAGAGAATATTTCGATAACGGCAAATTGAAAAGTGAAGAAATGTTCAAAAATGGAGTGCTGGAAACGAGAAAAGAATATAATATTGCAGGCGACTTAATTTCAACTTTTGGTTATAAATAGGAAAAGCTTCAGAATGGGAAAAATACTTTTATTCTTAATTATTGTTTCAGTATCATTCCCTCAGAATGGTCCTAAAAATAGTTATTACGACAACGGAAAATTAAAAAGCGAAGAACATTTTCATTCCGGTAAAACTGACGGAGTGTGTAGTTATTATTTTGAAACTGGAATTCTAAAAGAGACAATAAATTATTCTTTAGGAATAAAAGACGGGGAAGACTTAGTTTATTATGCGAACGGCGCATTGAAGGAAATGTATAATTATAAGAATGATAAACTTCAGGGAAACTTCAGAACTAATTATACCAATGGGCAATTAAAGGAATCGGGTACATATGCATCCGGGACATTAGACGGAATTTTTAAGAACTATTATGAAACGGGTGAACTGCAGTCAGTGTTTGTTTTTGTTAACGGCAAAAAAGAAGGCCCTGCGCGTGAATATTATGCAAACGGGAATTTAAAGAGCGATGCAAATTTCAGTAATGATATGCAGGTGGGAATTCAAAAATGGTATTATGAAAACGGACAGATTAAGAGTGAATATAATTTCCGAAACGGTACAATGTCCGGTGCGGCAAAAGAATATTCTCAGGATGGAAAACTTTTGGCTGAAAAGAATCTATCGAACAATTTTTTGGATGGGATGAACAAATATTATTATGAAAACGGTATTCTCAAAAGTGAAATAAATTATAAGAACGGCGAAAAGATTGGAAATGCAAAATCGTATTATGAAGACGGAACATTATGGACTGATCAGCGATACGATGAAGATAAACTGGATGGTGAAACCAAAATATACCGCAAAGACAAATCACTTTGGTATATTGAAAAATATGAAGACGGTAAGCTGAAAAGCAGTAAGGAATATTCTGAAAAAGGGGATATAGTTTCTGAGAAGAATTTTTAACATTACATAAAAATATGAGCACAAATAAAACCGAACAACCGCAGAAATTTACAGCAGGTCTTATCCAGATTGCATTTGAAAAAAATGTAAACCATAATCTTAAAAAAGCATCCGATTGGATTGAAAAGTCGGCTAAAGAAGGAGCACAGGTAATTTGTCTGCCTGAATTATTCCGGACACAATATTTCTGTCAGAAGGAAGATATTGATAATTTTAATCTTGCTGAAACAATCCCCGGCCCGTCTACGGAAGCGATTAGTAAAATAGCGAAGCAGCATAAAGTAGTCGTAATAGTTCCTGTCTTTGAAAAAAGAGCGCCGGGAGTTTATCATAATACAGCGGTCATTATTGACTCTGAAGGAAATATTGCGGGACTTTACAGGAAGATGCATATACCTGACGATCCGGCATTTTATGAAAAGTTTTATTTCACTCCGGGAGATCTAGGCTATAAATCTTTTGCGACTGAATATGGAAAGATAGGCACTCTTATCTGCTGGGACCAATGGTATCCTGAAGGTGCAAGACTCACCGCGCTTAAAGGAGCGAGTATTTTATTTTATCCTACTGCAATAGGATGGCACCCACATGAAAAAGAAGAACATGGCAAGCCGCAGTTTGATTCGTGGATGACTGTCCAGAGAGGTCATGCCATAGCCAATGGAGTTTATGTTGCAGCCGCAAACAGAATTGGGCTTGAAAAAGAAAATGATAAATCAGCCGGGCTTGAATTCTGGGGTTCATCATTCATCTGCGACCCCCAGGGGATAGTAATTGCACAGGGATCAACTAATAAAGAAGAAATAGTAATGGCTGATATTGATACTGAAAGGATTGAATATATAAGGCGAAACTGGCCATTCCTTCGCGACAGGAGGATTGATTCATATTCCGGAATTGAGAAAAGATTCGATGACATTTAAATGTCTACTATTGTAACAAAAGATTAAGATTATGAAAAATAAAAAAGTAATGTCCTTAAAAGATCAGTATAATTTTATGCTTCCGGCTGAATGGGAAAAACATGAAGCTACCTGGATAGGATGGCCATTTAATAAAGAAGACTGGCCGGGAAAATTTTCTCCAATCCCATGGGTATATGGTGAAATTGTCAGAAAGATTTCACAAGGGGAAATAGTTAGAATTCTTGTAAATAACGATAAACATGAAAGTGACGCCAAGAAAGTTTTGAAAGCAGTTGGCGCTGACAAAAAGCAGATTGAATTTTATAAATTAGAAACCGACAGGAACTGGCTTCGGGATGCAGGTCCTCAATTCGTAAAGAATCATAAAGGCGAGGTAAATTTAGTTGAATTCAAATTTAACGGCTGGGCAAAGTATGATAATTATAAAAAAGACAAAAACATTCCTGGATTTATTTCCAAAAAACTAAAGCTCCCGGTAGTATCTGCATTTAAAAATGAAATGCCTGTTGTTCTTGAAGGAGGCGCTATTGATATTAACGGAAAAGGGACTCTTGTTACTACTGAAGAATGCCTTATGGATAAGGAATTGCAGGTTAGGAATAAGGACTTTACAAAAAAGGATTATGAAGAAGTTTTCAGTACATACTTAGGCATAAAAAATGTCATCTGGCTGGGGAAAGGAATAAAAGGGGACGATACACATGGACATGTAGATGACCTATGCAGGTTTGTTAATCCACATACACTGCTGATCGTTACTGAAGAAAATGAAAAGGACGAGAACTATATTCCATTAAAAGGGAATTATGAACGGCTTCAGCATACGGTACTTGAAAACGGGAGTAAACCAGAAATAGTAAAACTTCCAATGCCGTCGCCTGTATATTTTAAGGGAGAGCGTCTGCCGGCAAGTTATGCAAACTTTTATATATCCAATAGTGCAGTACTTGTACCAACATTTAACGATAAAAATGACAGGAAAGCCGTAGGAATAATAAGTGAGCTTTTTCCGGATCGTGAGGTATGTGGAATCCATGCTGTGGATTTGGTATGGGGTCTGGGAACTCTTCATTGCCTGACGCATGAACAGCCAATGTAATTTATTATTGATTTTAGTTTTAAGATAAGGTAACGACTTGGGCCGAAAGTTGTTAGCGGAGTTTATTTTTGCAGGGGTAAAATAGGTACCAAAACTATTGTTATAAAAATGGTTATGCTGAAATAATTAAAATATGATCATGCTTTCATTTTGCGGCGGGTAAAATACCCGCTCTATGTTTAACATATTTAACGATTGCCAATCATTATACAAATTTTCATAACTCATTTTATTTATAGAAATGGTTTATATTTGATTATAAAAGATTTACAGGTTTAAGTTGAAGAGTGTATTAACTGTTTCTGAAATTACCAAACAGATAAAGCAGGTACTTGAAACAGGATTTGAAAATATTTCTATTATAGGTGAATTATCCGGTTTTAAAGCTCATGTATCGGGTCACTGGTATTTTAACCTTAAAGATGCGAACGCTATTATTGCCTGCACAATGTGGAAAGGAGTGAATAATTATGTCTTCTTCACTCCACAGGATGGGATGAAAGTAGTAATAACCGGAAAGATAACAGTATATCCGCCAAGAGGGAATTACCAGGTTGATGTAAGGTCGATGAAACCTTCAGGAGTTGGAGAACTTCAGCAGGCATTTGAATTATTAAAACAGAAACTTTCGGCTGAAGGGCTTTTTGATCTTCAAAAGAAGAAACCCGTAAAAGCATTTAATAAAAAAATCGGAATTATAACGGCTATTGACGGGGCGGCTTTTCAAGATATGAAAAGCGTGGCTGAAAGAAGGTTTCCTCTTGTAGAAATATTTATTTGCCCCACCAAAGTTCAGGGAGCAGGCGCTGCCGAAAATATTGTTGAGAATATAAGGGAACTTAATAAATTTAAGGATCTTGACGTAATAATACTTGCCAGAGGCGGAGGGTCAATAGAAGATCTATGGGCATTCAATGAAGAGATAGTTGCTCGTGCCATATACGCATCAAAGGTACCGATTGTAACCGGCGTAGGGCACGAAATTGATTTTACTATTGCTGATTTTGCAGCAGACCGCAGGGCACCGACACCTTCTGCGGCAATGGAAATGCTGACTCCGGATAAAGATGAATTTATTTCATATATCCGTGAATTTGATGATACAGTTTATGACCGAATGAAAAAAATATTAAAAGCAAAGAAAGAAAAGGTTGATAATTCAATTTATTCATATGGATTCCGGACGCCTGAAGGGATATTAAAGAGGAATTCCCAACTGATTGATAATCTGGTATACAGAATAATGCAGTGTGCTGACAGGGCAATTCTACATAAAAATAACAGACTGGCTTTGCTGACTAAGTCATTGGAATCACATGATTTACAGAGAACATTAAAAAAAGGTTTTGTTTTGGTTAAACAGGATTCTAAATTTATTGTTCGTTCTGAAGATTTTAATAAATCTATTCCTGCGTCCATTAAGTTCTATGACGGTGACTTAAAAATTAAAATATCGGAATAAATTTTATTTTAGAACTAAATTTTTATATAATTTGTCCAAATGAAAAAGAAAAATATAAATACTTTTGAAATTGAACTTTCAAGACTTCAGGAAATTTCATCTTTGCTTGATAATGATGAACTTGAGCTTGAAAAAGCATTAAGTTTATATGAAGAGGGAATTGAATTGTCCAGGTCATGTTTAAGTACCCTTAAAGATGCCGAAATAAAGATTACGGAGATCAAGAAGAAACTTGATGATTTAAAAACTGAAGACGAAGAATTGTTTGAAGATTAACAGACGGAGCCCTTTTAAAAATGACAGATAAAGAAAAATATCCAATTCTTAGCAAAGTAGAATATCCGGCTGATATAAGGAAATTGGATATAATACAACTCAAACAACTGTGCACCGATTTACGTGAATACCTGATCGATACAATTTCAGAAGTCGGAGGTCATTTCGGCGGAGGGCTTGGAACAGTTGAAATGACTGTTGCCTTACATAAAGTTTTCAATACACCTTATGATCAAATTGTCTGGGATACAGGGCATCAGGCGTATCCTCATAAAATACTAACCGGAAGGAAGAATAAACTTGGGACAATCCGAAGATTAAATGGAATCAGCGGATTTCTAAAAAGAACAGAAAGTGAATATGATTCCTTCGGCGCGGGTCATGCAACTACTTCAATATCTGCTGCTTTAGGGATGGCTGTTGCACGCGATATGAAAAAAGAGAAGAGGAAAATAGTTGCAATTATAGGCGATGGAGCCATGACAGGCGGAATGGCATATGAAGCCATGAACAATTCCGGAATTATTCATTCCGATCTGGTTGTAGTTTTGAATGACAATAACATGTCAATCGGCCCGAATGTCTGGCAGATTTCAAATTATTTTACAGAGATGATAGCGCATCCGGATTATAATAAGTTTAAAGGACAGATATGGGACCTGACCGGAAAACTTGATCATTTTGGCGACAGATTAAGAAAAATAGCAGGCCGCATTGAACGCGGTATAAAAGCTGTAATTACACCGGGGATGATATTTGAAGCTCTGGGGTTCAGGTATTTTGGTCCAGTAAACGGGCACAATGTTCATCAGTTAATTAAAATATTTGAACAGGTAAAAGGACTTAAAGGACCTATTCTTGTTCATGTTAATACTGAAAAAGGGAAAGGATATAAACCTGCCGAGGAACATGAACAAAGATATCATGCTGCTACACCGTTTGATAAATTAACAGGAAAAGCTTATAAAAAGAGCGGTGGTTCTCCATCATATACTTCTGTGTTCGGAAATGCTTTAGTTGAAATTGTTAAAGATAATCCGAAGATAATCGGCATAACCGCGGCAATGGCTGACGGTACAGGACTTGATATTCTGCAGAAAGCATATCCTAATAATTTTATAAATGTAGGTATTGCCGAGGAACATGGAGTAACATTTGCAGCAGGAATTGCAACACAGGGAATAACACCTGTAGTAGCAATTTATTCGACCTTCCTTCAAAGAGGGTTTGACCAGATTATTCATGATGTAGCGCTTCAAAAACTGCATGTAGTATTTATTTTAGACAGGGCAGGATTAGTAGGCGCAGACGGACCTACTCACCATGGTTCATTCGATCTTACTTATTTAAGAATGATTCCGGGTATGGTTATTATGGCGCCAAAGGATGAAGCAGAATTAAGAAATATGGTTTATACTGCTATAATGCATAAAGATGGGCCTTCATGTGTAAGATATCCAAGAGGTACAGCGCTTGGAGTCCCATTGAAGGAAGGATTTGATTTTCTGGAAATAGGCAAATCTGAACAGATTATAGAAGGCGACGATGCTGCATTGCTTGCAATCGGTTCAATGGTAGATTATTCAATTAAAGCCGCAAAGAAATTAAAAGCAGAAGGCATATTATGTGAAGTGATAAATATGCGTTTTGCAAAACCGCTTGATACTGAGATGCTTGACAGGATTGCAGCAAGGCATCATAAAATTATCACCTTGGAAGAAAACACACTTGTAGGCGGCATGGGATCAGGTGTATTGGAATATTTTGCAGAGAAGAATTATAAAAATGATGTTTTAAGAATAGGACTGCCGGATAGTTTTGTAGATCATGGTACGCAGGAAGAATTGCATCGCCTTCTCGGAATTGATCCGGATGGTATTGCAGAAAAAATAAAATTATTTACAGCTGTCCGGGTGTAAATCACAAAACAAAAATAGGAAATGGAAAAGATTAAAGTTGCGGTAATTGGTCTTGGTGGGATAGCCCAGCTTGTTCATCTTCCCAACCTTGTCAAGACCAACAATGTAGTAGTATCTGATGTGGCGGAAATAAATAAAAACCGCCTGAATACTATCGCAGATAAATTCGATATTGCAAACAGGTATACCAGTTACCAGGATTTGCTGGATAACAGTGAAGCTGATGCAGTTATAATAGCCACTCCAACATCCACTCATAAAGAAATTACAATAGCAGCGCTCCAGGCAAAAAAAGATGTGCTAGTTGAGAAACCCCTTGCCAGAACTTTTGATGAAGCAAAACGAATAGTAGAAGCTGCCAGGAAAAACAAGCGCAAGATTATGGTAGGAATGAATCTTCGTTACAGACCTGATGCAATGATTCTCCGCAGTTTGATAAAAAGCGGGGAGATTGGTAATCCATTATATGTAAAATGCGGATGGTTCAGGACTCAAAGCAGCAAGGGGAAGTGGTTTACAAGAAGGGAAGAATCCGGAGGAGGAGTTATAATTGATTTGGGAATACTTCTCTTAGATCTTTCATTGTGGCTGCTGGATTATCCGCCAGTCAGTACTGTATCATCGCAGAGATATTTTCATAATACCAAAAATGTGGAAGACACTGCAATTAGTTTAATTAGATGCAAAGATTCATCAATTATTACAATGGAGACGAGCTGGTCACTTCCCGTTGAAAAAGACATATTTTATTTGAATATTTATGGCACAAAGGGGACAGCGTCATTAAATCCTTTTAGGATTTTTAAGAGGGTTGAAGATCAGTTGATAGATATGACTCCGGCAGGAACGGATAACGCATTTAATCTGGTAAAAAAATCGTATGTTAATGAAATGAGAAGTTTCATTGGGGCTGTTCGAGGATTGACTCCGATATTCTCCTCCGGTGAGGAGGCTCTTTCCAGGATGAAAATAGTTGAAGCTATGTATAAGTCTGCTTCTGAAAATCAAGAAATAAAAATCAAAGATATATGAAAGCAAAAATACTACTTGCCGATGATGAAAAGGATATTATTGAATTTCTGAAATATAATCTTGAGATTGAAGGATTTGAAGTGATCACAGCATATGATGGTGATGAAGTTATGAGCAAAATCATCGAGAATCCTGACCTGATTCTACTTGATATAATGATGCCGAAGATTGACGGTTTTGAGGTATGCAGAAGAATAAGGAAGCTACCCGGATTTGAAAAGACGCCGGTAATATTTCTAACTGCAAGGTCAGGGGAATTGGATGAGATACAGGGGTTAGAGATTGGTGCAAATGATTATATCAAAAAACCGATTTCACCGAAGAAACTGATAGCGAGGGTCAAAGCAAATTTAAGAAATATGGAACCTGCCAGCGAACCGGCTATTATCAATATTGGGCCACTTGTTATAGACAAAGATAATTACACAGTATTTGTCGGAAAGGATGAGAGAATATTTCCACGTAAAGAATTTGAATTATTGTATTACCTGGCAAACCATCCTGGGAAAGTGTTCTCGCGGGATGTATTATTAAAAGATATTTGGGGAACGGGTGTTTATGTAGTTGACAGAACAATAGACGTTCATATACGTAAAATAAGGGAGAAGCTTGACGGTCATTCAGACCTGATTGAAACAATAAAAGGAGTGGGGTATCGGTTCAAACGTGTGGAATGATTTAAAACAAAATTATTATTCAATCAGGTCATTCCAAAAGGAATTCCTGCTATTTTATATTCTCGCTGTTGTGTCATGTGTTTCCTTTTACAGCCGAAACGATCCAGCCATTTACTTTTTAATTTCATTCACGATTTTATATTTAATATTGCTGAATTATTTGGGGAATCGTTTCAGCCGGGGAGCTGATGAAATTAAAAGAATTATAGAAGGCATAAGGAATAATAAATTTGGCACATCAGATGAAATAATTCTTCGTAATCATTTTCCCGGTTTGCAGGATGAAATAAGGTTAATGTTTGAAAAAGTTAAAGGAGATATTGAGTATCTTAAAAAACTTGAACGGATGAGAACAGAATTTCTTGCGAATGTATCACATGAACTAAGGACTCCTATATTTTCAATACAGGGATATATTGAAACATTGCTGAATGGCGCTATAGATGATGAAAAAGTAAACCGCACCTTCCTTGAAAAAGCAATTCAGAATACAATAAAGCTAAATAATCTTCTCAATGATCTAATTGATATATCAATGATAGAGACGGGTGAGATGAGGATGAGTTTCAGGTATTTTAGGGCTAAAGATTTCATTCAGGAGATCATTGATGAATATAAACCTGTTGTTGAAGAGAAAAAACTGGAATTGGAATTTATTTCGCCTAGGAATAGTCTGCAATTGTTTGGAGATAGAAACCGGCTACGGCAGGTTATGACGAATCTGATAATTAATGCTATTAAATATACAGAGCAGGGGAAGATAGAAGTTGTTATTGAAGAAGATCCAAAACATGGTAAAATAATTGTCAGAGATACTGGAATAGGGATTCCTGAGAGTGATCTGAACCGGATATTTGAAAGATTTTACAGGGTTGACAAGGCAAGATCCAGGGACATTGGCGGTACAGGACTTGGGCTGGCTATAGCAAAGCATATCGTTGAAGCTCACAATTCCCGCATAGAAGTAAAGAGTATTGTGAATTCCGGTACAGAATTCTCATTCCTTCTTAAAAAATAGCAGCTCAAATTTGTCCTTTCCTAAAGAAATTTGAATTATTTTTTCTTCAAAATTTGTAATTATTGAAGAGAATTCTTACCTTTCATGTCTAATTTTGAAAAAATGAGGTTAAAATGTTCGCCGTAGTTGATATATCAGGCCAGCAATTCAAAGTAGCTGAGAAGACGAAATACTATGTACCGTTGTTGACAAATGAAGCTGAAAGTGAAATAACATTTCAGAATGTACTTTTGTTAAGTGATGATAGTGGTGTAAAAATTGGCAGCCCGTATGTTGACGGTGTAACAGTTACTGCAAAAGTGCTTGCCCATGTGCAGGATGATAAGGTAATTGTGTATAAGAAAAAAAGAAGAACCGGATACGATAAATTTAATGGTCACCGGCAGCAATTAACCCATATTGAAATTACTAAGATAGGATAAAGGAGACTTAATATGGCACATAAAAAAGGTCAAGGTTCCACCAGAAACGGAAGAGATAGCAATGCTCAGCGTCTTGGTGTAAAGAAATTCGGCGGAGAAAAAGTATTAGCCGGTAATATTCTTGTGAGACAGAGAGGAACAAAATTCCATCCTGGTGAAAACGTAGCAATAGGCGGTGATGATACATTATTTGCGCTTATTGACGGATTCGTTAAGTTTGAAGAAAAAAGAGGAAAGAGACAATACGTAAACGTATTTGAATCTTAATGCTTTAATAAAAAAAATTGATTTCTAAAGAGGCACACTGTAAAGTGTGCTTCTTTTGTTTTAAACATATTATAAGAAAGATCAGTGTGAGAGGGGGTGTGATTTCGACATTCAAATCAACTTTATCCAAAAAAATTATCTGTATATTATCTCAAAAACTTGAGGTAAAAGATGGAATTAGGAATGATAGGCTTGGGAAAGATGGGTGGTAATATGTTAAAAAAACTTGTGATTGCGGGTCATCATGTTTTCGGATATGATCTTAATGTACAATATATTAAAGATGCAGAATCTGTAGGAGGTAAAGGGGCAGAATCTTTAAATGACTTGATTTATAAACTTAAAAAACCAAGAAATATCTGGATAATGCTTCCACACGGGGAGCCAACCAATTCCACAATAGATAAAGTCCTTGAGATGTCAGTGAAGGGAGATCTTATTATTGACGGGGGAAATTCTCATTATCTTGACACTATACAAAATGCATTGAAGTGTCAGGCGAAAGGAGTCAGGTTTGCTGACTGCGGAGTAAGCGGCGGTGTATGGGGACTTCAAGTTGGTTATAATCTGATGATTGGAGGGGATTTAGATGACTACAATCGAATGGAACCAATTTACAAGTCGCTGGCTCCTGCAAATGGCTATAGCTATTTAGGCAAACATGGCTCAGGTCATTTTGTAAAAATGATTCATAATGCACTTGAGTATGTAATGCTTCAGGGGATCGGGGAAGCATTTGAATGTATTGAACGATCTGATTTTAAAATTGATTTAGGTAAGGTGGCATCATTATGGAATAATGGGTCTGTCGTAAGATGCTGGTTGCTTGAATTGCTAGCAGAGACTTTCAAAAAAGATAAAGATATTTTAAAACAGACAGCGCCGTTTATAGAAGATTCAGGTACGGGCAGATGGACAACCGAATATGCTGTGCAGGCAGGGATTCCTATTCCAGCTATAACGCTATCATTATATGAGCGATTTGCTTCAAGAATAGATGAAAGAGTTTCATCCAAGATCATTTCAGTTTTGCGGAATGATTTCGGCGGGCATGAAGTAAAAAAAGAAAATAAATAAATAGGATATAATGAAATGATAAACCAGCCGAAACTAGAGATTGGAGAGAAAGGGTTAGTAAGAGGAAAATTACCGGAATCAGGTTTAGTCGTTATTTTCGGTGCATCTGGAGACCTTGCACACAGGGAACTGATTCCGGCTTTATCGGCATTAAGGGCTCATAAGCTGGTATCCGAACCGTGGGCGGTAATCGGATTTGATTTGAAGGAATATAATGATGTTTCATTTAGAGCGGAGATGGAACTGGCAGAAAAAAAATACGGTACATTTGATGACCAATCATGGGCGGAATTTGCCTCGCATCTTTACTATGTGCAGGGGGATTTTTCAAATGAACAATCATTTCAAAAACTAGCCAACAGAATACAGGAAGTGAGAAAACAAGAAGATATACCTGACAATTTATTGTTTCACCTCGCTACTCCACAGAGATTTTACCAAACAATAATTGAAGGACTGAAGCGGACAGGGCTTTCTTTTGAAAAGCTTAGCAATAATGGTTCAAATCAAATAAATGTTTATCCTGGGTTGAATGATCCTACAGCTAAAGAATTAAGGGAAGATATTAAAGCGGTCAGCGGGTGGAGGAGGGCAATTATAGAAAAACCATTTGGCGATGATGAGGATTCTGCTAAAACACTTGACAAAAATATTCACAATGCACTCGCTGAAGAACAGATATACAGGGTTGATCATTTTCTTGGAAAAGAGACAGTTCAAAATATGCTTGTATTCCGATTTGCTAATCCCGGATATGAACCGATATGGAACAGGAATTTTATTGAGAGTGTGCATATTACTGCAGCTGAAGACATTGGTATTGGCACACGCGGAAGTTTTTATGAAAAGACCGGCGTAATAAAAGATATGTTTCAGAACCATCTGCTGCAGCTTTTATGCATAACAGCCATTGAACCGCCTGTAAATTATGATGCTGATTCACTACGAAGTGAGACTGTAAAGGTGCTGAAATCGATAAACCCACTAGAGAAAGAAAATTTTGTTCTGGGACAATATTCATCGGGAGAAATTTCCGGAGAAAAAGTAAGAGGATACAGGGATGAGGATAATGTAGCAAAAGATTCTATGGTGCCTACATATGTTTCCTGTAAATTAAATATCGATAACTGGCGCTGGACAGGTGTACCGTTCTTTCTTACTACGGGGAAGCGATTGAATAAGACATTTGCAGAAGTGAAAATAAAATTCAAGGCAACACCTCATCTTATGTTTCCCGGAGAATACAAGCAAAAAGGGAACAGGAATATTTTGTCATTTCAATTACAACCAAATGAAGCGATAATTTACACGTTTTTAGCGAAGCAGCCGGGCGGTGATTTATGTCTGCGTCCTGTAACAATGAATTTTAATTATGCTGAGTCTTTTGCAGTGAAGAAATCACCGAGCGCATATCAGTGGCTGATTTGGGATGCAATGAAAGGGGACCAGACTTTATTCCCAAGATCGGACTGGATCTATCATGCATGGAAACTAGTGGACCCGATAATAAAATTGTGGGGTCAGGAACCATGGCTCAAATTCCCAAATTATGCAGCAGGGACCGATGGTCCAACAGCATAAGGCAACATATCCCTTCCGTTCCTGATCCAAATAATTATTTAACATAAATAATTTGAAGCCGGGAATACTTATATTTCAATGATGAAAAGTAATTTTATATCTAAAAAAAATATATCCGTAATCCTTTTATTGCTTGCTGCTTTTTATGTGAGGATAATTGCCGCATCATATACCGGGATGGTGCATTATACAATCGATTCACAGAATTATATTTTGCAGGCAGAAATATTGAAAAAGGGCGGTTATATGGGATATTTCCCTAATGGTTATCCACTGCTTATTTTTTTAGTTTCGCTATTCTCTCCAATCGAATGGGGAGTATTGATGCTGAATATAATACTATCCGTTTTTACGGTTCTTCTTGTCTATTTGATAGCTGAAGATTTGACAGATAATTTTGCAATTGCATTCCTGAGCGCCACGATTGTTGCTATTTATCCAAATCAATTTAATTATGTACACTTTATTTTAACGGAAGTGCCGACTACTTTTTTTGTAACGTTAAGTGTATACCTTTTTGTAAAAAAGAAAATAGCTTATTCTGGTATTGCCATGGGGCTGGCCTTCATAATGAGAACTACTTTAATACTTGCCCCTGTATTAATGTTTCTCATTATGTTTAAAAGGGGAGAAAAGAAGATAAGTTATGTTTATTTAATTTCATTCCTATCGGTACCGGCTGTATTAATGTTTTATGGTTATTTAGTTTCAGGGGTATTTACGCTAGGAAGGAATTTTACTCATAATATTTATATTACCATAGATCAGCCATATAGTGAGTCTTATACTAAAATGGAAGGAATTAAAGCATATTTGAATTATATGATATTAACTCCGGGGAAATTTATTATTGAGAGAATGCAGTCGATTTGGAATCTTTGGGGATTTAATCCATTGGAAAGTCCGGGATTCAAAGGGTATCAGTTGTTCAGGACTATTTTAGGATTACGGTTCCTGATTATTTTGGCGGGGATTTATGGGTTCTTAAAATCTGATAAAAGTAACAATTATATGGCACTCCTAATGCCGGTAATTTCAATTACAATTATTCATACCATGTTTTTTTCAAATCCGAGATTTACAGTACCTGCAGAGCCATTTCTTATAATACTTGGAGTGTATGGTTTATGGAAAAGTAAGAAGGCCGAAATAAATTAAAAGAGTATTTATCTTACAATAATAATTTTTGAATGAAGCGGGTCTTTCAATGTCATTTCACAGGATGAAGCTTTCCCTTTTTTTCTTGCAGTGATAAGTTTTAGTTTCATATTCGGGAATTCATAGATTCCGGAACTTTGGAATTTTTTAGTCGCATAGGGTGCTATATAATCGACGGAATTATTGATTGTGAATAAAACGTGAGTGCTATCTTCAATTTTTATGCTCAAATCTCTCAAGGGATTACTTAAACTATATCCATTAAAAGAACCCGCATTTATAAAATTTTCAGGAGAACGATCCAGGTTATGGTAGACTTTAAGTTGGGCCATGAGTCCAGATTCAGGGGATGCCCAGGATTGCCCTATTAAACCTAACGGAGAGGCGACATAGTACATTTTGTTATCTTCAATCCGGTCAGGTAGAACAACAGTCAATTTTTTATAGTAATTGTTTATCATGATCATCCTGTTAGTCAGAAGAGCATCGCCGGAAATTGCAAGGATGAAATAAATAACGATAAACAAATTAAGAAGCGGTTTTTTACCTGAAGTCAACCGAAATAATAATAGAATGCAACCAAGAACAAAAACAGATGACGTATAAACAAGACGCATAGCAGGCCAGGTTTTCAAATAAACCAACTGCGACAATAGTGTAATGATAAATATCCAAAAGAATATTTTAAGCGAAGAAGATTTACGATTGTTGTAACATATCTTAATTGTTATAAAGCCTAGTGCAAAAGCTGCAAGGAACACTAATACCATTAGAAAAATATTTCCTGTTCTGAGAAAATAAGCAGTATCGGTGATATCGAATGGAATAAACAGGATCCAGACTGAATAGACATAAAATTTTATAATTTCAATGGCCGAATCATTGTTCTTAAATGCCGCACCTAATGGATTATTTGAAAAAATTGTTAATCGGTAAATCAAATAAAATACAGATGGTAGAAAGAAGGTAAGTGAAACCATCCACCCTTTTGTGAATGACTTCAACCATTCTTTATTATATACAGCAATGAACAGTAGATAAAAAATTATCAACAGTGCGGATTCTTTAGACATAAAAGCAAGAATCTGAGAGATTAATGAAAGAAGGAGAAATATCCACTTTCCTGAAATGAAGTATTTAATAGTAAAAAGAATTGACATAAAAAGGAACAAGCCGCAGAGGAGATCATTCCGTCCGGAGATCCAGAAAACGTTCTGAAGGTTCTGGGGAAGGATGAAAAACAGAAATGAAATTAAAAATATAAGGTTAGGGTCTTTAGACTTGTAATCCTTTGATTCGATATGCTCAAAAATGTCATAAATAAAAAAGCTGCTCAGAAGATGAATCAGTAGGTTACCCAGATAGTAGGGAAAAGGATTAAGTCCTGAGAAAAGAAAATTTATATAAACAGTCAGAATTGTAAGGGGACGATATAGATGCACATTTGAGCCGGTCCAGTCGGAAGAAAACGGGAATGGGTTTTTAATAGCTGAAAATATGATACGGTGGTCGTCACCTATAAACCCAAAAGAATACAGCAGGGGAAGCAACATTACTGAAGCAAGTATTAAAAGGGAAAATGCTGTTTTACGAGTTATCGTAAAATCAAGTTTCATAGTCTACAGGATTTAATTTATAGTGTCAAAATACAAAGGTTAAGTGTAAAAGTGGAAAGGAAAAAAATAAAAGTGAAAGACGGGTAAAGAGAATGACAATCATCTATCCCCCTAGGTGAGGGGGATAAATGAAGAAAAATTATGCTTTAAAGATATGTTCGCGTTTAATGCCGTGTTTACCGAAAGCATTACGGGAATCGATAATCAGTTTAGAATTATCAGCGATGAATTGATAGTCATATTCTGAATGATCAGTAGATAAAACCACAAGGTCATAAGCTTCCAGGTTTTCTTTAGTAAGAGTCACTGAACTCATATGATAATTATATTTTCTGGTTTTAGGAAGCTTTGGGATATAGGGATCATTATAATCAACCTCAGCACCTTTTTCTCTGAAAATCTCAATCAATTTAAGTGAAGGGGATTCTCTCATATCATCGATATCTTTTTTATAAGAAGCCCCAAGAAGCAGCAGACGGCATCCGTTGATAGACTTCTTAATAACGTTCAATGCTGCAATGGTACGTTCAACAACATAGTAAGGCTGGAAGGTATTGATTTCACCGGCAAGTTCGATAAATTTAGTGTTTATTTCAAATTCACGAGCTTTCCATGTAAGATAAAAAGGATCTATAGGGATGCAATGACCACCGAGTCCCGGACCTGGGAAAAAGGGATGGAAGCCGAAGGGTTTAGTGGAAGCAGCTTCGATAACTTCCCACACATCGATATCCATACGATCAAAAACCATTTTTAGTTCATTCATTAGAGCAATATTAACAGACCTATAAACATTTTCAACAATTTTAGTAGCTTCGGCGGCACGGGTGGAACTTACAGGAATTGTTTTGACAATTACATGATTATATAATTCCTGAGCAACTTTAAGGCATGTAGGAGTTACTCCCCCAACTACTTTAGGAATAGTGGAAGTGTTATAATTCGCATTATTTGGATCTTCTCTTTCGGGAGAGAAGGCGAGATAAAAATCTTTTCCTACTTCAAACTTTTTAATACTTTCGTCTTTACTATTTGCCTGAACCCGGGGAGCATCTTCAAATAATGGAAGAAGAATTTCATCTGTAGTCCCGGGATAAGTAGTTGATTCGAGTGAAATAAAATGCCCTTTCCTAAGATATTTCTGAATAGTGACAGAAGTATCCACGATGTAAGACATATCAGGTTCACGATGTTCATTAAGAGGAGTAGGGACACAAATTATAAGTGCATCTGCTTCTGGTAAACGTGAGAAATCTGTCGTAGAAGTAAAATTACCATCATCAACAAAAGCTTTTTTGATACGATCGGAACTTATATGTTTAATGTAACTTTTTCCTGCAGAAAGAGAATCTATTTTAAACTGATCAAGATCGAAACCAATAACTTTAAATTTTTTATTAGCGAACTCAAGACCAAGCGGAAGGCCCACATAGCCAAGTCCAATGATGCCAACAACTGCTGATTTGTTTTGAATTTTTTCTAAAAGGTCCATAGCTGCATGCCTCAAATTTTTAATAGGTTTCAAATATAGGGAAATAGTGTGAAAGGGAAAATAAAATAAATATAAAACCTTAAGGGTTAAGCAAGGATTTTTTAGGGAACAGCTAAGCTTTAGATCTCAAAAAGAGGGCAAAATAGGCACTTCAAATTTATTGATTTTGCTTTGATTTAATCTCATAAGTTATTACTTTTAAGGTGATTATTTGTTGGACTTAGATTATTATAAGGTGAGCTAGCACTAAAATTATTTGTTCAAATACTCGGGTAAATGATAGAGATATATTTTTACAAACAAACAAATTTCTCATTTCCCCCTTCTACCGATTTACTTGAAATATTATTGTTTTTAAATACAATTATGATAGTTATTGGAATAATTAATAATTATCAATTATTAACAAAATTGAATCAAATGTGACTCAAAAAGCGAAGCCGTATTCGAGTCGTACAAAATGAAGCAATAATTATTTTTTCAGACTTTAATAAACTTCCCCAGAATTTGTTATTTTTAATTGATAAATAACTTTTAAGCATATTATTTTAAGAGATTATGCAAAAAATATTAGTTACAGGATCAGCAGGATTTATAGGTTCGCATTTAACCGAATTATTAGTTGAAAGCGGATATTCAGTAAAGGCATTTCTTCGTTATAATTCGAAAAATAACTGGGGATGGCTGGAAAATTCAACGGTCAAAAAAGAAATTGAAATAGTAAGCGGAGATATACGGGATTATGATTCAGTTTATAATGCAGTAAGGGGATGTGACTCAGTTTTTCATTTAGCCGCATTGATAGGAATTCCATATTCATATGTTTCTCCAAAGGCGTACATTGATACAAATGTTAACGGAACCTACAATGTACTGCAGGCATCAAAGGAATTGTCACTGCAAAATGTATTGGTAACATCGACAAGCGAGACTTATGGAACAGCGCAATATGTCCCGATCGATGAAAAGCATCCCGTTGTAGGGCAGTCGCCCTATTCCGCATCCAAAATAGGAGCAGATCAGATTTCTTTGAGTTATTTTCTATCGTTCGGGTTACCTGTTAAAATAGTGCGTCCCTTTAATACATTTGGACCCCGGCAATCAGCACGGGCTATCATCCCAACCATAATTTCTCAGATTCTTAACGGCAGCTCCACAATAAAGCTAGGAAGTTTGTCGCCGACTAGGGATCTGACGTTTGTGAAAGATACAGTCAGAGGATTTCTTGAGATATTCAAAAGTAAAGAGTTATTCGGGGAAGTTACCAATATAGGTATGAATGAACAGATATCGATGGGAGATCTTACAAAACTTATCGCAGAATTAATGGGAAAAGAAATAGATATTATTTCCGATGAAGAAAGGATAAGACCTGATAAAAGTGAAGTAAGGCAATTAATGTGCAATAATAAAAAAATCATTTCGAACACATCTTGGAAACCTGCATATTCATTAAGGGAAGGACTAACAGAGACAATCACATGGCTGAAATCTAACTCCAATTTCTATAAGCCAGAGATTTATAATGTCTAAAGTTAAATTATTTAAAGATTTATTTAAGGAAAGGAAAACGTGAAAGTAATTATACTTTGCGGAGGAATGGGGACACGCTTAAGAGAAGAAACAGAATATAAACCAAAACCGATGGTTGAGATAGGTGGAAAACCGATATTATGGCATATAATGAAACTTTATTCGTTTTATGGCTACAATGAATTTGTATTGGCTCTGGGTTATAAAGGAAATATCATAAGAGATTATTTCCTGAACTATTTTAATTACAACAATGATGTTACTATTTCTCTTGGCAACAAAGAAAAAATAACAGTACATAATAACCATTTAGAACATGATTGGAAAGTAACATTAATTGATACCGGTCAGGAATCAATGACAGGCTACAGAGTTAAATTAGCCGGTAATTACATTAATGAAGACCGTTTCATGCTGACTTATGGTGATGCAGTAGCTGATATTAACATTAAAAATTTAGTAGACTATCATAAATCAACAAACTGCATGGGAACAGTAACCGGTGTTTACCCTCCATCCCGTTTCGGGGATTTGGTCGTTGACGGTGAATTAGTTAAAAAATTCAAAGAAAAGGGACACAACTTCAGCGATGACAGGATCATTAACGGAGGATTCTTTGTATTTAAGAAAGAATTTTTGGATACCATTCCCAATGATCCAACTTCAGATCTTGAAAGACATCCTCTCGAATATATAACCTCACAAAACCAGCTAAGTGTTTACCGCCATAAGGGTTTCTGGCAGTGTATGGATACATACCGTGATTATACAATGCTGAATGATTTGTGGAATAATAATCCTGAATGGAAGGTCTGGAAGTAAATGGATCTATCAATTTACAAAAACAGAAAAGTATTAGTAACCGGTCATACCGGGTTTAAGGGATCATGGTTATCTATATGGCTGAACGAACTTGGTGCCAAAGTATCAGGTTATTCCTTAGACCCCAAAACCGAGAAAGACAATTTTGTTCTTTCAAATCTGAAGACAAAAATTAATGATCACAGAGGCAATATCCTCGATACAGCTAACCTATCAAAAGTTTTTGAAATTGAAAAACCAGAAATCGTTTTTCATCTGGCAGCGCAACCATTAGTATTGGAGAGTTATAAGAGCCCAATTGAAACGATCGCGACAAATACACTTGGAACAGCTAATGTACTTGAAGCATTCAGACAATGCGAAACTGCGAAGCAGATGATAGTAATTACTACTGATAAAGTTTATGATAATGTTGAATGGGTTTGGGGATACAGAGAAACTGACAGATTAGGCGGGAAGGATATATACAGTGCCAGTAAAGCAGCGGCAGAAATAATAACAAACGCTTATTGTCATTCCTTCTTTTATGATTCAGATAAATCAGTAGTAACAGCCAGGGCTGGAAATGTAATCGGCGGAGGTGACTGGGCGGAAAACAGGATTATTCCGGACTGCATTCGGGCCATAGAAAAAAATGAAACTATAATTTTAAGAAACCCAAATTCAATTAGACCGTGGCAGCATGTTCTGGATCCTTTAGGGGGATATCTGATGCTGGGAAAGAAACTTATTTCTGGCGATAATAGTTTCTTTGAATCGTGGAATTTTGGCCCGATATCTTCTGATGGAATAAGTGTAGAAACACTGGTAAAAGGAATTATTAAATCATTTGGTAATGGCAAATATCAGGTTCAGCCGTCAGAAGGTGCCCCATATGAATCAAAAACTTTAAATCTGGATATATCAAAAGCAATAAACCAGCTTAAATGGCGTCCATTACTTAATACAGATGAAGCTATAAAGTTTACGGCGGAGTGGTACAAAAATTACAGCAATACTGAAGTGTATAAAATGTGTGCTGATCAGATAAAAAGGTATGAGGGGTTATCTAAATAATTGAAATTATGGATATAAAGTCATTAAAACTTGAAGGCACATATCTGATTACGCTTGATCCAAGAAGAGATCAGCGCGGTTTTCTTATGCGGGCATTTGACAGTAAAATTTTTGAAGAGAATTCCTTACCATATACATGGGTTCAGGAGAACCAGTCAAATTCATTGCAGAAGGGAATAATTCGAGGGCTGCATTTTCAGTTCCCGCCATTTACTGAGTCCAAAATGGTAAGAGTAGTAAGTGGGTCCATACTGGATGTTTTTGTTGATTTAAGGAAAAATTCTTTGACATATGGGCAATCAGATTCAGTAATATTATCAGCAGAAAATAACCAGGCAGTTGTGATAGCGAAAGGATTAGCTCACGGTTTTTGCACATTAACTGATAATGTAATAATGATATACCATCATGATAATTTTTATTCAAAAGAACATGAGAACGGAGTTCTTTGGAATGATAAAAATCTGGCTATTGATTGGCCAATTATAAATCCAATTTTATCGGATCGTGACAGAAATTTCCAAACATTTAAAGAATTTGACGAAAAATATCATGGTCTTTAATTTAAGTTCAGGAGTGTAAATGAAATCTAATATTGAACTAAGAAAAGAAATATTAGAACTTGTAGAAGAATATTATCATGCAAAATTCAAGACGCAACCTTTTCAACCCGGCATTAGTGTAGTTCCTTATGCAGGTAGAGTTTTTGATGAAAGGGAACTGGTAAGATTAGTTGATTCATCGCTTGACTTCTGGTTAACCGCCGGAAGAAATGCGGAAGAATTCGAATCCGAATTTGCAAATTACCTTGGTCTAAGCGATGCGATTTTGGTTAATTCAGGATCATCTGCAAATCTTGTTGCAATGTCAACATTAACCTCTCCCAAATTAAAAGATAGGGCATTAAAACCAGGCGACGAAGTAATAACGGTAGCAGCAGGATTTCCTACTACTATTGCTCCTATTGTACAGAACCAATTGGTCCCAGTTTTTGTTGATGTGGAATTAGGAACTTACAATGCAATACCTCAGCAAATTGAAGAAGCTGTAAGCGAAAAGACTAAAGCAATATTTATTGCTCATACATTAGGCAATCCTTTTGAATTAGATAAAGTTTTAGAAATTGCTAAGAAAAATAGTCTTTGGATAATTGAAGACAATTGCGATGCTCTTGGAAGCAGATATAAAAATAAGTTAACTGGAACATTCGGCGATATAGCAACATGTTCTTTTTATCCAGCTCATCATATAACAATGGGAGAAGGCGGCTGTGTAGTAACAAATAATGAAGATCTGGCCCGTATCGCCCGTTCATTCCGGGATTGGGGGAGGGACTGTTATTGCGGTGCCGGTGAAGACAACACATGCGGAATACGTTTTTCACAGAAGTTTGGAGATTTACCGGTAGGGTATGATCACAAATATGTTTATTCCCATATAGGTTATAATTTGAAGGTAACTGATATGCAGGCCGCTGTCGGAGTAGAGCAGCTCAAAAAACTAGAAGGGTTTGTAGCAAAAAGAAAAGAAAATTTTAAAATGCTGCATGAGGGGTTAATGAAATACAATGATAATTTTATTTTACCCAGCGCAACACAGAATAGTGATCCGGCATGGTTTTCATTTATAATAACAGTAAAACCAGGTCAAAAATTTACACGAAATGAGATTGTTCAATATTTAAATACCAATAAAATACACACAAGAAATTTATTCGGCGGCAATTTAATAAAACAACCTGCTTTTATGGAAATTAAAAAAAGAGTTTACGGTAATCTAAAGAATACCGATTATATAATGGACAATACATTCTTTATTGGAGTATATCCGGGTAATGGGAAAGAACAAATTGATTATATTCTTGAAAAGTTAAAAGGTTTCATCGGATAATAATTAATGGCAAATCCAAGAAAATTAAAGGCAAAAGTCGTTGATATGTTCGACTATTGTGCCAATGTAAGGAAGTTGAAACTGCAAGTAGAGGGGACACTACCACGGTTTAAGCCGGGACAGTTTTTGCATTTAAGCATTTATGATTATGATCCAAGTTTTAACTGGCCAGAATCAAGATGTTTTTCATTGGCAAACGCTCCTAATTCGGAGAACGAAATTGAATTAGTCATTTCGAAGAAAGGGGAGTACACATCAAAAATATTCGATCAGATAAAGCCGGGTGATCACGTGTGGATCAAACTGCCGTATGGAGTTTTTAATTTTGATGATTCAATAAAAGGTTCGTCGATTTTGATAGCCGGGGGAACCGGGGTAAGTCCCTTTATTTCATTTTTGAGATATATATTAACTACTTCACTCGATCCCAAAATTAAATTGTATTATGGTATAAGGGATAAAGAAGTATTTATGATTGACAATCTGATATCTGAATGCATTTCTAAATTGGAAAATTTTTCATATTCGTTTTTTATTGAACAGGATCCGGGGAATTTTAATTTCAATTACAGCACTGGTTATCTGGATGTTGACGGAATAATAGAAGAATCTAAACTAATTCCTGATACATTATATTATCTTTCCGGACCTCCACAGATGATTAAAGTTTTTGAAGATAAATTAATTTTGAACGGGATAGACAATAAGAATATCCGTTTTGACAAATGGGAATAAAATTTTTAAGTAAAACATAATGGAATACAATGAAAATACGCTTATTTAAACCAAGCTTAGGGCAGGAAGAATTAGATAATATAAAAGCTGCTTTTGACAGAGCCTGGTTAGGACTAGGGCCATCAGTTACTAAGTTTGAAGAAGAATGGACAAAATACATAGGATGTAAAAGTTCGATTGCAGTAAATTCAGCGACTGCAGCTTTGCATTTAGCTATAACAGCATTTAATTTCCCCAAAGGGAAGAAAATACTTGTTCCAGCAATGACATTTGTTTCGACAGCAACAGCAGTTTTATATAATAATCTCGAACCGGTATTTGTTGATGTTGATAAAGAGACAGCTTCGATAGATTTAAATGATCTTGAAAAAAAATACGACAAGGATTGCGTTGCTGTAATTCCAGTTCATAACGGTGGTTACCCTGCTAACATGGAAAAGATACTGGAATTTGCGAAGTTGAAGAACCTGAAGGTAATTGAAGACTGCGCGCATTGTGCAGGCGGTGATTATTCCGGGAAAAAGCTTGGTACATTGGGTGATATCGGATGTTTCAGTTTTGAAGAAAAAAAATGTATGACTACCGGTGACGGCGGGATGATATGTTCTGATGACGCTGAATTAATCCAGCCTTTAAATCCATACAGATGGGTTGGAATAGATAAAGACACCTGGCGCCGGGCAAAGAAAACAACTGAGAATGCTGTTGATGATCCAATGCATTGGCATTATGAGATATCAGTACTTGGTTACAAATATAATATGAATGATCTTGCTGCTTCAATTGGATTAGCCCAATTGAAGAAACTGGATTCTATGAATGCAAAAAGAAGAGAGATTATCAGAAAATATTTGAATGGAATTAAAAACCTGAATTCCATAAAACCAATTTTCCCATATAAATTGGATGATAACGAAGCATACTGGTATTTCGGTATCAGGACTGAAAAGCGGGACGAACTGATAGTATATTTAAATAAATTAGGAATCTCGAATGGTGTTCATTTTTATCCAATACCAATGCATCCCTATTTCAGAAAATATGATGTCGGTTGTGAAGTGTCGAAGGAAATATGGAAAACCTTTATTACGCTGCCATCTTATGTAGATTTGACAGATGAAGAAATCAATTATGTTATAGATGCTCTATCTAAATGGGATAAAGAAAAAGCATAATGATTTTAGGTTATTATAAATTTAGAATTAAGAACGCAATTAAACAATCGATAAGACTATTTCGGTTACGAAGGCAGCATATTATCGGAAAGAACTGCCATTTGAATGAAAATGTGCAGCTTACCGGAAAAGTTTATCTGCATGAAAATATTACACTTGGCCCCAATGTAAAACTAAAAAATAATGTAGTTGTAGGAAGTGATGCTAAATTAAATAACATATTTGTTGATGAAAACTCACAGATAGAAAACGGAGTAATATGTACAGGGTATGGCGAGGGCTGTATTAATATTGGCAAAGAATCATATATAGGCATAAATAACATTTTGGATTGGAGTAATAAGATTACAATTGGAAATTTTGTTCACATAGCAGGACCCTCAACCGGGCTTTGGACTCATTCTTCAGCTAAACAATGCACATCAGGAATTCCTCTTAAAATTAAAGACGAAGAATACCGGCCTACAGCACCAATCGTTATTGAAGATTATGTGTATATTGGCGGGAACTGCACTATTTATCCGGGAATAACAATAGGAAATCATTCCATTATAGCTCCAAATTCAGCTATTACTAATAATGTTGAACCTTACTCATTAGTTGGAGGAGTACCCGGGAAATTGATTAATAAACTCAATTCTGATAATAATTCATGAAAATTGTTAAGATTTATGAAGATGAATATAATTTAGTTGAATCCTTTTTACAAAAGAATTTTTCATCTCCAACACATTGGCCTGGTTGGAATGAGCTAATGCATTATAGTTTCAAAACCGAATTCTTTTACTTTGCGGCATATGATAAAGAAGAATTAGTTGGTATTTGTCCAGCGCATGAAGAAAAGGGTACCTTATTGACAGATATCTTTTCAGGACAATTTAATTATATTCCTTATGGAGGCTGGATATTTTCAAAAAAAATCAACTTCAGTAACAAAGACTTACCTTTGATATATAATGAAAGTTTTCAAAGTTTTTCACTTCCTTTACTTCCTGAATTTAATGCCGAATACAATGATAAAGGGAGGGATTTTCTTACTCTGGTAATAGATTTAGAGAAAGAGATTGAAGAGATATGGATGAATGAGGTAAATTCAAAACGCAGAAACATGATAAGGAAGGCAGAAAAAAGCAACATAGAAATTTTGGTTAATCCACTGAACAGGATGCAGGAATTTTATGATATTTATAATAACTTCAATAAAAAAAATCATCTCAGGAGTTTACCATTTAGTTTTTTTGAAAAAATCGAAAAAACCAAAAATACTAAATTTGATATTATTTGGGCGCAACATGAAAATAAAGTCATCGGTATAACAGTTATCGCATATGATAAAAACTATGCAATATATTGGCTCGGGATTTATCCGGAAGATTCACCTTCACTGGGGCAGGGGGAAATGCTTCAATGGGAAGCAATAAAGCGGATGAAAACTAATGGCTGTAAATATTATGATTTATGCTATATAGAAAAAGACAGACTGCCGCATATTTATAAATTCAAAAGCGGGTTTACGCAAAACGAGGTAAGTGTACCATTTGTAAAAATTAAACCCTTAAGCTATAAGATAACAAATAAAATAAGAAAAAGTTTTGGAATAAAATGATAAATGCCAAAGCGTTTTCATTAACTGATAGATTCAATAAAATTAATATAATACCTTGAAAACTGATAAGAAAGTCGCTCATTTTTTGTTATTAATTTCTCTTTTAGGCGGAGCATTTTCAATATTCTTCCTTCCGCCCGCAGCAACCGAAGTAATATTTTTTCTATTCATAGTCTTTTTCTGGTTTGATAAAAGAAATTATTTGTGGCTGGCATTTTTATTAATAGTTCTTGATTGTCCTGGAGGATTATTTTCGTTAGGGGATTCATCGGCTCGTTTTGTGATGCCGATTTTCTCTGCCGCAAAAGGGTATAGTCTAAGTTTTGCTGATTTATTTATTATTGTGGCTTTTATAAAAGCCCTTAAAAATAAACGTAAGGGCAAATTAGACAAATATTTTTTGTTTGCTAATGAATCTTCATTTCTAATTTTCACTTTTATTATTCTGATAATAATTTCATTCGCGATAGGGATGTCTAAACAAAGTTTTACATACAGTTTAGATTATCTGGTTGAACTGACATTATTATTCTCTGTTCCGGTATTGATGCCAAAAATTGAAGACTTTACTAAATTATTAATGATAATTGCACCTTATGCTATTCTGGCTGTACTTCTTCAAGTGGTTGAAATTATTTTAGGATTTCAAATTATTCATTTATTTAATCCAGCAATGATTGCCTACCAGGGTGTATTTAACTCAGCCGGAGATACACCAGTTGATATGATAAGACCCATTGAATTATGTTATACTGCCTTACTAATTATTATTCTGGGATTATCGATAATAAGACTCAAAAAAGTGCCAATTAATAGAGTTTTTATATTAGTTACAATAGCTTTATCAGTTATCTCGTTATTAATGACGGGTACTAGAACCTGGTTTTTAGGGATGATAGCAGGAGTGTTGTATTATTTCATAAAATTAAAAGCAATAAATAAGACAACAATTGTGACACTTTTAATACCAGGTATAATGATCATTATAGCATCATTTTACATAGGAGTCGTGGGAGGACAAATCAGTGATGCGGTCGGACGTTACGGTACACTCGAATTACTTTTTGGAGGAGATCAAACAGCAGGAGGAACACTAATAAGAGTTACTGAACGCGGACCAAGGGTAATGGATGAATTTTTTCAAAGTACAATAATATTCGGGGATGCATTAAGTGACCGGTTCTATGAGTTTGGTGATGAACATGTGGGTTATCAAAATATATTATTGAATGCAGGCTTTTTCGGATGCCTAATTTTTGTTTTTTTCCTTTACCGTTTATACGTAGTACCATTCAATGTCCAAAGAACATTAAACTCCCAAAATCCATATAAAGATATTCTGAAAATCTCATTTATGGGGCTAATATGCTTATTAGTAATAAATTCAGGTGTGCAGGTAATAGGGTTTACAATCGGTCCTCTGAAAATGCTGTTTCTTGCAATAATTGTTGCATTTATTAGTTCAGCAACATTTGCTTCAAGAGAATCTGAGATAATGATAAGGGAGAGTAATAAAAAATATCTATTAAGCAAAAAAATTGCACAAGAAGTTAAATAACCGCCAGAATCACCAACTAATTAAAGTTAAAATAATTGCTAATTCAAAAACTAACACTCAGTTACTCATCTAAAATATTGTTACAGGCAATACAAATGGCTACAAGTCTCGTGGTTGCACGGCTGGTTGGTCCTTCAGTTCTTGGAACGATTGCTTACGGCCTGGCATTTGTTAGTGTATTCACCTTTGTCTGTGACTTTGGTACCGGCACAGCACATATGCGTTTAATTGCAGAGGGGAGAGATGAAATTGAATGCAATGGTACCTTTTTGCAAATAAAACTTGTCTTAGTCACTGCATTTACATTAATCGTGATCGGCGCTTTTGCTTTACAGAAATATTATTTCAAAATTCCTTTTGAATCAAAAGCACATGAAATAATAATTCTGCTTTATCTGATAATAGTTACGATTAACCAGTTAGTGACAATTTTGACAACTCATTGGGCAGCAAAGATGGAGCAGGCAAAGCAGGATATTCCATCTTTCATTCAGACTGTTTTATATCAAATATTGCGGGTTATTCTGGCAGTAATAGGATTTAAAGCAATCGCACTAGTAGTGGGCAATTTATTTTCTGTCCTGATCATTCTGCCGCTATATTATTATATTGCGCGAGGTATGAAATTCGGGAGTTTCAATAAGAGTTTATTCAAGGAATATGTGACCTTATCCCTTCCTGTTATTGTCGTAATAATTTGTCAGACACTAATATTTTCATTAGACAAAGTAATACTACAGAATACATCAAACTCAAAGGAAGTAGGGTTATATTCAGCAGCATTCGTTTTAGGAAGCTTTGTACAGGCAATTGAAGGATCCACAGGACTGTTGTTTTTCCCGTATTTTTCCAAGCACATCTCCTTATTCAATTGGGAAAAAGTTAATTTCACACTTCGTAAATATGAGCGTACGATATTTTCATTTGTACTGCCTATAGGACTAGCTGCCGCAGTATTTTCAGATTTAATGATTTCGATTACTTATGGGAAGAAATTCCTAGGTTCAGAACAGGTATTTTCAATAATAATAATATCATTTCTGGTTTCATTAACTAATCTACCTTATATTAATATAATTACCGGTTTCAGATTGTTTAAAATTGCGGCCTGGATATGGGTTATTAATGTGTTGTTTTTCCTCGGTTTCTGTTATGTGTTTGTTTCTCCCAAAATGCTGGGTCTTGGCGGTAGAGGAATGGCATTGTCCTTACTTTGCACAAATATAGTTTCACTGGCTCAATACCAATATCAAATATGGCGCAGAAAAGACATAAATAGATTCCCCGGTTGGAGTATAGTTTTATTCAACATTATATATTTCACGGCAGTCTACCTGATATATTCACGAATAATATCACATTCGATATTGTTTAAATTATCAGGATTTATCATTTCACTGGCAGTTTTTCTTGGATTAAGCATAATTCTGAAAATAGTTAAAAAAGAAGAATTAAAAGTGGTACTTGAAATTGTCAATCTGGAAAAAATGAAACACTATATAAAACATGAAATATTCAAGCATAAATAATATTTAATGTATTCTTGAGAATTGTTATTTGAATAAAAAAACAAAAATTATATATCTGATTAATCATCCTCCTGCGTATGAGGAATGGGGGAATTTACCCAAACCGGAAATTAATTTTGACACTCCGGAAGGTTCCTGGGTGGGGATATGGGGAAAGGATTGGGCGCATTTTTTATTAAATGAAATTATCAGAATTACTGATGATTATACTTTTGAAGTTTGGCAACCGGACAAAAGAGCTGACAGAACATACAATATTACCTTCAAAAACGGCCTTACGCATAAATCATTTCCTACAAAAGAAATACAAACCAGAACATTTTTTAACTCGGAAACTGAGTACTACTCAGAATCAATAATTATTAATTTAAATAAAGAAGCTGCACAAAATGAGAAGGTAATATTCGTTACAGCTTTTGAAACTTCTGCCCAGTTAAAGAAATTATTATCAGCCAGCTCAAAAAATATTTTCCTTGTAATCCATCATTTGGGAAACACGATCACACTATTACAAAGGCATCATAAAAGTTTTATTAAAAATATCTACAGACTTATTGAATTTAATTTTATAAATAAAGAATATTTAAAACTTATTAAATATTTCATATTATCGAACGAAGAAGGTTCAGATAAATTAGCAGAATTAACTAAAGCCAAATTATTCCTGGATAAGCATTATCCAGTCGGAATAGATTTCAATTTCTGGAAAAGTGATGCAACTTCTGAAGAATCAAGGAAAATACTAAAAATAGCCGGTGATAAATTTGTAATATTAAGTTCATCAAGGTTAAACGGGTTAAAACAGATCGATAAGCTGATAATCTGTTTAAGTAAGCTAAGACATAGAAATTATTTATGTTATATATCAGGGCACGGTACAAGGGAATATGAAGCATATCTAAGTAAACTAATAACTCAGCATGGATTAGGAGAAAATATTAAATTAATCGGATATGTTGAGACAAATGAATTAAAGAACTATTACCAAAGCTGTAATATATTCATATCTGTTTCTTCTTGTGAAGGCGGACCAACTTCGCCATTATATGCTATGTTATTGAAAAAACCGGTTCTAGTAACAAAAACGGGCAAGACTTTTGAGTTTATGAAAAGGGTTTCAAGGGGATATACAATTCCGGTTGATAATATTACGGAATGGACAGAAATAATTGATAAATTAATTGATAAGGATGAATTAGAAACTATCCCGTTGAAAGAAGCTATTGATTTTGTAGATTGGGATAATATTGCGAATTTTTACAATAATACCTTTAAGGAAATACTAAAATAATATGAAAGCAGTAATACTTGCGGGAGGGCTTGGCTCACGCCTTCGTCCTTTCACTGAAATAATTCCAAAACCATTACTTCCAATTGGGGAAAAATCAGTTCTAGAGATACAAATAGATCATTTAAGAAATTGCGGGTTTGACGAAATATACCTTGCCACAAACTATAAGTCTGAATATATAGAAAAATTTATGGGAGACGGTTCCCAATACGGAGTAAAACTTACAATCAGCAAGGAAATAAAACCATTAGGTACAGCTGGCCCAATACTTCTTTTAAAGGATCAATTAACCGAACCTTTCATAGTAATTAACGGCGATATACTAACGCTGCTTAAATATGATGAGTTATATAAATTTGCTTTAAAACAGAATTCATTACTAACATTGACAATCAAAAAAGAAATTACTCCATATGCATTTGGTAACATATTTTTCAAAGGTGATGTTGTAACAGACATTCAGGAAAAACCTGACATAGTGATGTATATACTCGCTGGTATATATGTAATGAAACCGGATATATTTAATTATTTCCCCGAAGATGAATATTTCGGGATGGATAGTCTGATAAAAAAGATGATTGGTTCCGGAGAGATTATTACAAAATATGATCTTCATGAATACTGGCTTGATATTGGGAGGGTAGATGACTGGGAAAAAGCGCAGGATATTTACAAAGAACATTTTGAAGACGGGAAATAAAAATTCAATTATAACTGAATAGGACAGCTCAATTAAAGAAGGGAATTAAAACGGGTGGCTGGGATTAATGAATTAACCGGTTTTAATGTACTAATCTAAATAAATATTAAAAAGAGAGTACAATGAACTACAAAATACCTTTATTTGATTTGAATTTTAATGAAGAGGAAGAATTCGCGGTTTTAGAAACCTTGCGAAGTAAATGGATTTCAACAGGTCCGAAAGCTGCAGAATTTGAAAAACTGTTTGCAGATATGATAGGCGTTGAATATGCAATTGCGACGTCAAGTTGTACAGCTTCATTACATCTTGCTTTGAAAATTGCAGGAGTTGGTGCAAATGATGAAGTAATATGCCCGTCACTGACATTTGTTGCAACTGTTAACTGCATATCATATGTAAACGCAAAACCGGTATTCTGTGATATTAATAGTTATGATGATCTTACAATTGATCCTGTAGAAATTGAAAAATTAATCACTTCAAAGACAAAAGCGATTATTGTAATGCATTACGGCGGATTTTCGTGCGATATGGATGCAATCATGGAAATCGCTAAGAAATATAACCTTAAAGTGATAGAAGATGCTTGCCATGGTCCGCTTTCAGAATATAAAGGGAAGAAATTAGGAACAATAGGTGATATTGGGTGTTTCAGTTTTTTTTCAAATAAAAACATCAGTACTGCCGAAGGGGGGATGATTGTTACTAATAGCAAAGAATATAGTGAGAGAGCGAAATTATTAAAATCGCATGGAATGTCGATACTATCCTATGAAAAAGCATCAGGCCATTTTACAGATTATGATGTCATAGAATTGGGATACAATTACCGGATGGATGATATTCGATCGTCAATTGGAATTGTTCAATTAAAAAAACTTGAAAAGGATTTGGAAAGGAGAGAAGAACTAAGAAATTATTACATAAAGAAACTGTGTGGAATAGAAGGAATAATTATTCCTTTTAAAAACTATCCATATTTTAAATCAAATTATATATTCCCTATCGTGTTAGCTGATTCAGATGTTTCCAAAAGGGAAGATGTAAGGAATAAACTTAAAGAAGCAGGAATTCAAACTAGTGTTCATTACCCTGCAGTACACTTATTTTCATTATACCGTGATGAAAATATTAAATTGCCAAAAACCGAATATATTTCGGATAATTTAATAACGTTACCATTATACTCAAAACTTACAGAATCAGAAATTGACTTTATTACTGATTACTTAAAGAAGAGTATTAATAAAAAAAAACCTAAACCTAAAAAGGATAAAAAAATGACAATAGCAGTAACAGGAAGCAATGGTTTTATTGGAAAAAGCCTTGTGGAAAAATTAAAGCAGTTAAATTATAAAGTAATACCTATTGACAGAGTCTGTAATATCAATTTATTGGACGAAGACAGTATAAACAGCGTTGAAAAGTTTGACTGCATGATACATTTAGCTGCAAGAATATCAGTTAAAGAATCTTTTATGGAACCTGTATCATTCTTTAAAACAAATTTTCTCCTCACTTTGAACGCTCTTGAATTATGCCGCAAGTATTCTTCTAAATTCATATATGCAAGTTCTTATGTATACGGACAGCCAAATTATTTACCACTTGATGAAAAGCATCCAGTTCAGGGGCATAACCCCTATTCACAGTCCAAGATTATCGGTGAAAATTTGATAAGATCGTATCACAGAAACTATGGAATTCCAGGAGTAATCATCAGGGCATTTAATGTTTACGGACCAGAAATGAATGAAGATTTCTTGATCCCGACAATAATAAAACAGTCAATGTCCGGGAAGGTAGTAATAGACGATTTTCAACCCAAAAGAGATTACGTGTATGTAGATGATTTAATTGATGCATATATCTCAGCAATCAATTTTGATGAACCAGAACTTGAGGAGTTTAATATTGCCTCGGGAGTAAGTTATTCGCCACATGATATTTTAGAAATTATATCAAAACAATTAAATAAAAAAATTGATATTGAGGAATTAGGAAATATCCGGAAAAATGAAATTTATGATACAATTGGAGATTATAAAAAAGCAAAACTTTATTTGAGCTGGGAGCCAAAAATCGGAATTGAAGATGGCCTGACAAGAATGATTGGACATTATTACCCGAAGAAATAATAATAAACCGCTTTACTTCATAATTTATAATATATATTTGGACAAAAATGAACGGTTATAATGAGTCATATATTGAAAAATTACAAAGCTGGAATAACTCAGATAAATATAATTCTGAGATAAGATTTCTCTATCAGATTATAAATCCGCACAAGGATGAAGTAATTCTCGACTATGGATGCGGGACCGGGTATTGTTTAAAGGAACTTCAAAAAATATCCAATGCAGAATATTGGGGGTACGATAAAAACTATTTAATTCCAGGGGGAATGAAACCTGCCTGGTTCCTTGAGGATTACAAAATAAGAATATATGATAAAATTTATTTAATGCATTCATTTGCTCATATTCCTGAAATAACAATTGCAATTAAAAATATTTATGAGTCATTAAAAAGTAACGGACAATTAATAATTATTACACCAAGCAAATGTTATGATGAATATTTTAAAAAATTAAAAAGGAAAACAGAGTATAAACCTGATTCAACTGTAGTTAGGCATTATTCTCCAGTTGAAATAAATGAACTATTACAAACTGTCGGGTTTAAAGACATAATTGCCGGGCAATTTGGAGAAATGGTCGAAGATTATCATGAAAGGGTTTTTTGTATAGCAACAAAATGAAAACGGTAATAGTTAGTTTCGGACATTCTGATGTCACACTGCCTTTATTAAAATATTATAATAAGAATTATCATAATATTTTAGATTTGATATTCTGTTTTTCATTAAATAAAAAGAGAGAGAGCCTGCTTGATTTTGAAAACACAGAAATTAATACAGGTTTCTTAAGCAATGAATTAGTTAAATCGATAATTGGGACTGAAATATCAGGATATCTTGGTGGAATATCGAGAATCAAATTCTATATATTCAAAAATTTAAAGTTGCGTTCATTTAGAAATATTCTGCTAGCTATTAACCTATCCAGGCTACTGAAAAAATATGATATTATTCATTTTAATGGTTCAAACAGTGTTCTGCCAGTACTAATTTTTATATTGCGCAATAAGAAATTAGTATTTACGATTCATGACCTTGTAACACACAGCGGAGAAGATGAGAAAAGAAATATAATGTCACATGTGAGTGATTATATAATTTATTCAAAATTCCCCGTAATACTTCAGAACAAATCCGATTTCAACTATGTATACAATAAATATCCTCTAAAGAAAAACAAATTTTACTTTATACCATTTGGAGTCCTGGATATTTATAGATTGTATGATGACGGGAATGATTCAACCTGTAAATCAGATATATTGTTTTTTGGGCGAATATCGCCTTATAAAGGGTTAGAATATCTGCTTGATGCGTTATTCGAATTAAAGAGGAAGAAAAATAAAATAAAAACTATTATCGCGGGATCGGGGGCTTTATATTTTGATCCTAATAAAATAAACGACCCGGATATTACATTTATCAACCGTTATATAACGAATAAAGAATTGGTTAACTTGATAAAAGGTACAAAAATTGTAGTATGTCCATATACAGATGCTACTCAAAGTGGTGTAATAATGACTGCATACGCATTTAACAAACCTGTAATTGCTACAAAAGTCGGCGGTTTTCCTGAATCTATAATCGATGAAGAAACAGGGCTTTTGTGTGAGCCAAAAAATGCATTAGAATTAAATGATGCTATTACAAAATTGCTAAATGAACCAGGTAAATCTGTGAATTATGAATTGAATATCAATAGATTTGAGAATGAAAGCATTTTTGCATGGGATAAAATAACCGAGAGTTATAACAATCTTTATAAGAATTATTTTGAAAATAATTATATCTGAAATACCTGATAATAAAAATGAATAAAAAAGTTGTTGTATTAATTCTATCATATAACGGGAAATATCTTTTAGAGGAAGCTGTTCCATCTTACATTGCAAATGATTATATCAACTATCAAGTTGTGGTTATTGATAACGGGTCAACTGATGACACTAAATCATATATTGAGAATACATTCTCCGGTGTAAAAGTATTAAGGACAGAAAAAAATCTTGGTTATTCAGGAGGACTTAATTTCGGATTAGACTATGCCTTTAATGATGAAAAAGCTGATTATGCACTGATAACCAACAATGACGTAAAAGCAGATAATCATGTAATCTCTGAACTTGTTAAGGCTGCCGAGACAGATGAAAAAATCGGTTTTGTAACCGGCAAAGTATATTTTTATGACAGCCCGCAAACGTTGCAAACTGTTGGTAAAAGTGAAGATCCCATAAAATGGAACGGAGCGCATATAGGGAATCTTGAAATTGATAAAGGCCAGTATAATAAAATATCAGAAAGAATATTTATTGATGATATTTTTATGATGGTGACAGCGAAACTGTTTTCCGAAATCGGCGGATATGATACAACATTTAAATTCCAATCTGAAGAATATGACTGGCAAGCAAGAGGGAAGAAACTCGGCTATAAAATATTTTATACTCCGTATGCACAAATATGGCACAAAGACAGCATGACAATAGGAAAAAATTCTTCATTTAAGGCCTATTATGATTCGCGGAATCCGATGCTGGTAATTCTAATCCATAAACCGCCCGAATATTTTCGAAAATATTTTTGGAATCATTTGCTTTATGGAGTTCTCCGGAATTCGCTTGTATGTCTTAAACAAATGAAACCATCATTATCATTCTCAATCTGGAAAGGCTTTGCAAGCGGTTTAATCTGGGGCTTTAAAAATAAAAAATTCACAATCTATCATTTTATATAACCGCAATTGGTATACAATAGGTACACATGCTTTATGCATCAGGTCATAATACATAAATGAATATAATAATATTTGTTAGTTCATTATCTTTTGGCGGGGCTGAAAAACAAGCAGTAATTGATGCAAATCTACTTTGTGAAAAGTTTACAATATACCTGGTTAATTTTTGGGGCGGGCCACTTAGGTCACAGTTAAATCAAAAAGTTAATTATTATGAATTGAAGAAAGGAGGTTATATCGGGACATCAATCCGATTGATCCGGTTCATTCGAAAAAACAATATATCATTAATAATGAGTTCATTATTTGCACCAATTACCATTTCAAGTCTGGCAGCACTTTATACAAGGACACCAGTATATTGGTTTTTCCATTCGCATGAGTATGAAATTCCACTGCGATCTCTTTTAGCTTACAAAATATTGTCTAAGAGCAGGACAGTAAAGAAATTATTGTTTGTTAATAATGAGCTAAAAGAGAGTCTGTCAGCAAGATATTTGTTCCCGCTTGATAAAACGGGAATCTTTTATAACTCCTCTCAATTTTCAAAGGAGATAAAGCCAAATGTTTTTAAAGAGAAAAGCGAAAGGGTAAATATCGGGTTTGTTGGAAGAGTTATTGAATTAAAGAGAATAGAATATTTGCTGGACCTTGCTGACTATTTGAATAAAAACGGAAGTTATAATTATCAGATTATTATAGTCGGGGATGGCGATAAATTAAAAGATCTGACAAAATCAGCACAAAACATGAAGATTTCAGAATCTGTTCATTTTGAAGGTTTTCAATTGAATACAGATCAATATTACAGACAGTTTGACATATTTGTTAACCCATCAAGAGAAGAGTGCCTCTCAATGGTTTTAATTGATGCGGGAATGTCCGGAATTCCATCAGTTGCATTTGATACGGGCGGCAATAATGAAATAATTATCAACAATAAAACCGGTTATATAGTTGCAACTAAAGAAGAATATTTTATTAAAATCAAGGATCTTATTGATAACAGAGAATTGAGAAAACAAATGGGGGAGGCAGCAAGTATTCACTGCAAAAAATTGTTTAGTCTTGAAAAACATGGCCAAGAATTAGAAAATATTGTCAAGCTTATAAATTAAAAATGTATACAGTTAAGAATATTCTCAGTAAGACCAATTTTTTACTTCAAAGAAATCCCAGGATTGAAAAAAATACTAATTGGCGTAAATATATTCCGGAACCTTATAAATCCATAATTACGATTACATCTGATTTTGAACTGGCCTGGGCCTGGAGATATTCAAAAGACAATAAGGATTCATTATTATTCGCTTTGGAAAAGGGAAGGAAAGAGAGAAATAATATTCCACTGATACTGAAATTATGTGAAACATATAAAATTCCAATTACCTGGGCCACAGTAGGTCATTTATTTTTAGAAAAATGCAGCCGGACAGAAGGTAAGCCCCATTCACAACTAGGCAGATTGCCCCATTTTGAAAATAAGTACTGGTTATTTGAAAGCGAAGACTGGTATGAGTACGACCCATGTTCCGATGTAAATAAAGCACCCGAATGGTATTGTCCTGATTTAATTAAATCGATACTTGCATCTAAAATTGAACATGAAATTGCCTGCCATACATTTTCGCATATTGACTGCAGCGATAGCATTTGTCCAGGTGAAATATTTAATGATGAGATAGCAGAATGCAAGAAACTTGCAGGGTTATCGGGTTTGGAATTACGTTCATTTGTTCATCCGGGACATACCACAGGCAATTTAGATAATCTTGTTAAAGCGGGGTTCAATTCTTTTCAGACTGATCCGGGGAATATATTGGGTTATCCAGTAAGGCATAAAAACGGATTATGGGAATTAAAGAGATCTTATGAATTAGTTTACCGGAATGACTGGTCCATTGATTATCATATTTACAGGTATTCTGAGATTATTAATCGGGCAATTAAGAATAATGCTGTGTGTAATTTTTGGTTTCATCCTAGTTTCGAAAATATATTTTTAGCTGACATATTGCCTTCGGTATTTCAACAGATTGATAAGGAGAGGAATGATATTTGGGTTACCAGGGTTGGAGATTATGTTAAATGGTTGAATAAAAGCGAATAAAATGAAAGTTCAATTAAGGCAAATAAAATACGAAATAAAGAATAACCCGGTAATTTTGTTCAGAAGACCGTGGTATATCTTTTATTTAATCCTTTTTTTATTTCGCATGGTAATGTATAGGTTCAAAAGAAATAAAAGCATCGTTTATCTAACAGAAACAAAACTGTCAGATATTTGTCTTCCTGATGAAAGTGAATTACTTGTTGAGAATATTAAAATAATTTATAAGTATGATGAATTTTTAGAATTTGCAGAAATGCGAATAAGAGAAGACAAATCAACCGATGAATTATATTATAATGAAGTTAAGAAAAGATATAGCCAAGGAGATTATGCATTAGTTTATGAAACAAAAGATGAATGTCCACTATCATATATCTTTGTTTGTACTAATAAAGCATGCTTTACTCAAGTTGGAATAACATTGAATCTTCCAAATAAAACTTTTGGAATATATGATGTGTATACATTTAAAGCGGCTAGAGGAAAAGGTAATTATACACAATTATTTAAAGTGTCAATTTTGTCAATGAAGAAAAAAGGTTATGATACTATTTGGCTTTGGCTGATGAAACATAATACGAATTCTATTAATGTACATAGAAAACTTGGATTAAACCAAATTATTAAAATATTCAGTGAAGAAGTAAAGTATGGATTTATTAAAAGGAATATTAACGATGTTAAAATGGATTTAGGTAAACTATTAGAAAATAATGAGGGGTAATCTAAATGAAAAATTATGAATAGTTATAAAAATCCATCGGCAGTTGTTCTTGGTTTATTTGAAACAGGGCTATTTACAATGCGCGCATTATGCCGACGAGGGATAATTACATATGGATATGATTACAAAAAAGACAATTCAGGATTTAAATCTAAGTACGGGATTAAAGTAGTATGTCCTCATCCAGTTGAAGAGGAGGATAACCTTGTATCATTCCTTCTAAATGAAAATCCGGACGAGACTAAGCGGGTACTTTATCCTGCTTCAGATGAATATGTGGATTTTGTATCCAGGAATAGGAAAAGATTAGAAGAGAAATATCTTTTTAATATGCCGGATGAACCCACAATGGGGGCTATATTATCAAAGGATTCACAAAATGAACTAGTTAAGAATTATGAAGAAAATATTCCCTGTACTGTAATATTAAAACATGATGAATTGCTTTCTGATGAGATATTTGAATTTCCCATATTTGTTAAACCGGTTGTACAAAATACCTGGACGAGTCAGTTTAACGGAAAAGGTTTTCTGGCAAAAGACAAGGCTGAATTAGATAATGAACTCAAGCTGATCCAGTCAAAATCAATTGATGTTATACTCCAGGAGGTTATTCCAGGGCCATGCACAAATAATATTGAAATCGGATGTTATTTTGATAAAACAGGCGAATGCATAGAAGTATTTTCATACATGAAGTTAAGGCAGTATCCATCAGATTTTGGTGTTGGTACAATTGTAATGCATACACATATTGACGAGTTGGAAACCAGGGCAGTTAGGCTCCTGAAATCATTAAACTGGCGGGGATTTGCGAATGTTGAGTATAAACTGAATCCAAAAACAGGGAAGTATATGTTTATTGAAATTAATGCGCGAGTATGGCAGCAGATATCACATCCTGAAGAGCTAGGCATTAATTTTCCTGTTTTACAATATGAGGATTTGATCGGTGGATTGAGTTATTGCAAAGAGAACAATATGAAATCAGGGAAAAAAGAAAATACAAAATGGGTAAATATTGTATCTGATCTTAATGGGTTAATGAAAGAAATTAAATCAAAAAAAACTTCAATTCCGGAAGTTATTAAATCTTACGGGAATACTGTTTCGTTTGGTTTATTTACTTTTGATGACCCAAAACCATTCTTATACGAAATAAAATATGGTTGGGTCTTTATACGGGGATTAATGAAAATAATTGGAATTGAAACAGAGGATCAGAAATAATGTATGAACTGACATTAAAATTCGGGCTGTCCGAAAACAAAAACATTGAATTACAAAGCGATATATTCAAATCATTAATTGATTTTCCCATAACCGATAAAAAAGAATTCATCAAAGATACGAATATTGCTTTAAAGGCATTCAGCCGTGAGGATATGGTTCATTCAATATATAAAGAAGGAGAAATATATTACATATTATTGGGGGAAGCATATATCGCAAGGGAATCGTCAAGAAAGAAAAATGTTTTTTTATCTGCGAAAGATGTTAAAGATATTATTGATAAAGATCCATCAGGCTCAACAAATATTAAGGGTAATTATTTATTTGCTGTATTAAATCAGATTTTGAAGGAGTGCATAGTATATACAGCAAACCAGATGATAAACAGTTACTATTATTCAATAACACCTGACTATTTAGTAATATCAACAAATCTGGCTGATATTGTCAAAATGCTGCCCGGCTATAAATTAAATATTGCATCGATAATAGAACAGCAATTATTGTATTTCCCATTCGGTGATAAAACTATGTTAGATAATGTCTATAAGTTTACCGCCGGATTTATATATAAAATATCAAAAGAGAAAGTTGATAAAAAGAGGTTATTTGATTACAGGAATCTTTATTTTCTCGATAAATATGACCAGGAAGAATCGATTGAAGTATTCGTCAATAAGTTTGGCGATATAGTTGAAGATCTTGTAAGCGACGGTGATAAATTTAATGTTGCTTTAACTGCCGGCTTTGATTCAAGGTCTATATTTTCTGTTTTACGGAACAAGAATCAGCTTGATATTCAGACATATGCTTTCGGTCAGAGGAACAGTCCAAATGTTACTATCCCGCAAAATATTGCTAAAACCCTGGGATTTAAATTTGCGTCTATATCTCTTGATGAAGAATTTCAAAACTCAATAGAAAGATGGGTAACCCAGTCGGCATTATTATCCGACGGATACTATGCAGAAAGGGCAAATTATCCATATGCCTATAGCAAATTGAGCGAACACTCTCCAATCTCGTTAAACGGGAACTGGGGAAGCGAGGCAATAAGACCTTTTCAGAATTTTGGAAGTCTAATCACATATGATTTTTTCCGAATATTAAATTCAGAAGACCCATTCGCAGAATTTGATAAAGTATATGATGAATTCTGCGATTCCACATATCTGAGAAAGGACCTAGCAGAGGGTGCAAGGGCGGAGGTAAAGAATAATTTTTGCGTAATGTATGAATTTTATAAAGGAATAGATAAAAATAAAATCATACACATGTACAGCTTTTTCGAAAATGAGCATAAATATTTCGGAAATGAAATACAGACTGAAAGATTGTACTGTACAAACAGATATCCGTATCATGACGACGAGATAATAAAAATACTATTCAAGTCTCCATTCTCCGGAGTTAACAAAGCAGCATTTAAAAAGGATTATCAGACGATATTTGAATCGCAATACATTTACTATAAAATTCTTGAAAAATATGATAAAGCGCTGCTTCCATTCCAAACCGATCACGGATATTCGCCTGAGGCATTTAAAAATATATTTTCACGCGCGGGCATAGTTCTTGGCTATTTGAAGAAAATGTATAAAAAGAAGGTTATAAAATATAAAGAGTATAATATTGATAAGCTGGCGAGAGATTATTACAGACCAAATATAGAAAACATGTTAAAGTCTAACCCCGTAAGCGATTTAATATCTCAAAAATTTTTGGAGGATATTAATAATCCAATTCATAAGGAGACACCATTCCGGCTTCATAATATAGCATCAATGATAATATGGTTCAATAAAAACGGGATATCAGGATGACATTAAAAAATGTTGCACATTTTTTAAGGAAATCCACGCAATTAAAAGCGTCATTCATACAAAATCAAATTTGTAAGCATATCGAATATAATCCGAATATTGTTTATAAATTTGAATCACATGATGATGATGCCGGGTATGCCAAATTTAATAACAATTCAATTCCTATACTTTCATTATGGGATAAAGATAATTTAATGTCTGGATTGTTATATAAATACCCCAAACTGATATCAAGGGCTGACAAGGGGAAAATATTAGATTTTATAGAGCACCAAAAAATAAAGGTAGCACATTTTCATTATGGGACAGATGCCGGGATATATTATCCTTTCCTAAAAATATCCCCAATACCAACGGTTGTTTCATTTTATGGATATGACAGTGCCAGTTTTCACAGGATACTATTTGGTTACGGCAGGCATTATTTAAATGTGAGAGTATTTCCATATGCAACAAAGATATTGGCAATGTCGCCTGATATGAAAAAAGATCTTGTGGCAATTGGATGTCCTGAAGAAAAGATTGTTATCCATTATTACGGAACAGATATAAAAAAGTTTCTGGTTAAACGGCCTTATGATATAAACGGAAGTATTCATTTTCTGATCATTTCAGAATTAAAACCGAAGAAGGGGCATCTTTTCCTTTTAAAGGCATTTAAGGAAGCATATAAGGTAAATAATAATTTGAAATTAAAGATCATTGGAAGCGGACCGGTTAAAGAAGAAATAAATGCCTTTATGAAAGAAAATGATATGCACTATGTAGAACTCAGGGGCAAAATTGAATATGGATCTCAGGAGCATTTGAATGAACTGAATAATGCAGATATTTTTATTAATCCTAGTGTGACTGATAAAGATGGGGACAAAGAGGGAATACCGGGTACTTTAATTGAAGCAATGGCTGCAGGAATACCGGTAATATCAACTCACCATGCTGGAATTCCTGACATTATAGCAAATAATGCGACAGGGTTACTTGTCAAAGAATGGGACATTGCAGGATTGAAAAATGCAATTCTTCTATTAGCCTCTGATCCTAAAAAGAGAATGAATCTGGGGATACAAGGTCAGGAATATTCGAGAAATAATCTTGACTTAGACGTTAAAGAGAGGGAACTAGAAACGCTTTATGATAATATCATTAATAGTAATAAATGTCAGCAATAATTGACCGAATAATTTCCATAAGCGGGGATTTGCTTTTATCATTTCCCAGTCTAAATGAATGTTTATTAAACTACCGAAAATCAAGTTTAAGAATAGTTTACTATCATATGGTTTCGGAAAAAGAACACGAATATTATTTCCATAATAAAAAAATTAGTCCTCAGTTATTTAAAGAACAGATTCAATATTTAAAAAAACATTTTGAAATTATTTCCTTAGATGAAGCTGTTTTATTGGCAAAAGGTAATAAATCATTGGAAAAGAAAATGGTAATTACCTTTGACGATGGGTTTAAGGAAAATCATTCTATCATAGCACCAATACTCGTTGATGAAAAAGTTACGGCAACATTTTATCTGATTTCAAATTGTATTAATAATAAATCGCTGATGTGGCGGAATAAATTATTAGTACTTCATAATATTATGCCAAATAAAGGGAAGGGATTGACCGATCAATTTAAATTAAAGTACAGGATACCGGAATTAAGGAGTAATGAAGACTTGTTGCTTTGGAGCGACCGGGTGTGGGAGATGAATAAGAAAGATGAGTATTCCGATTATTTATGGAAATTATCAGGGCTGCCTGATCTGAATGAATATTTATCAACAAAGTTACCATATTTGACAAGTAATGAAATAAGGGAAATGGTAAATTCAGGTTTTGGCTTTGGATCTCATTCAATGACACATCCAGTATTTTCAAAATTAAATTATGATGAATTTAAGGCAGAAATTACAGATTCTATAAAAGTGATAAAAGAGATTACTCAGAAAGACATTAATTCTTTTACCTACCCATTCGGAATAAGGGCGGAAATTAATTATGAGAAGCAGCTATCCAAGGATATGCAAAACAATGAATTTAAATTAATTAGTTCAAAAAATGACCTGAACAATACGGAGAATGGCACAATCTGGAAAAGAGACAATCTGGAATTTCAGATGAACACCATGTTATTTCGTTTCAGCATATTACCTATAATTAGAAATTTAAGGCAAATAAAGCAATGAGAATATTCAAAGACCATAAAATATGAAATATGAGGTAAAAATTCTTCGAAGCGAAGATCAACTTTCAGAATATGAAAAACTTTTTGAAATGATGGATTATGGAAATTTCTTCCAATCCGTTCCTGCATTTAGATTTTTTAAGAAAGTAAAAAATTATGACCCAGTGCTGATAATTGTTTTGGCTGGAAGTGAAATAGTCGGCGGCCTTTTAGCTGTATTTATGAAAAACGGAGGTGGAATAAGGAGTTACTTTTCAAGGAGGTGCATTATATGGGGAGGACCCTGGCTTAATGTAAGCGATAAAGAAATTCCCAGATTATTGCTTACAAAGCTGAATCAGACAGCAAAGAGTGAAGCTATATACACAGAATTCAGAAATTTTTATGAACTCAACTCTGTTATTGATGTTTTTACTGACAGCGGTTATGAATATGAAGAACATCTTAATTATATAGTGGAAATAAATTCATATGAAGATGCTTTGAAAAATCTGAGCACAAGTAAAAAGCGCCAGATTAATAAGAGTCTGAAATCTGGAGCAGAGATAATTAATGATCCTGAAGAAGATCAAGTTAGGGATTTTTATAATATTCTAGTTGATTTATACAGTACAAAGGTTAAAAAACCACTTGTTTCTTATGATTTCTTTAAAAACTTTTATTTAAATAAAAATCTTGGAAAGTATTTGCTGATAAAATATAATAATAAAATTATTGGCGGTATTATGTGTCCGATTTATAAAGAAACAATATATGAATGGTTTGTATGCGGGCTTGATTCCGAATATAAGGAATTATATCCCAGTGTTTTGGCAACCTGGGCGCCAATAGACTATGCTGCCAAAAATGGATTAAAATATTTCGATTTTATGGGGGCAGGCAAACCAACAGATGATTATGGAGTAAGAGATTTCAAATCAAAATTCGGCGGTAAATTAGTTAATTACGGAAGATATGTTAGAGTAAACAATAAATTACTTTATTCAATCGGAAAGATGGGACTAAAATTAATGAAAAGGTTTTAAGAATGAACTACCTAATCGATATTGGACATCCGGCACATGTTCATATATTTAAGAATTTTGCGTGGGAAATGGCGAAGAAAGGGAACAAGGTTTTATTTACTCTAAGGGAAAAAGAGCATGAAAAATACTTACTTGAAAAATACGGATTTCGGTATAAATCATTTGGACCCAAATACAAAACAACAACAGGGAAACTATTTGGTCTGTTAAAATTTGATTTAATGGAATATTTATCGGCTATAAAGTTCAAACCAGATGTTTTTTTGAGTCATGGGTCAATATATGCAGCACATGCAGCATTTTTAGTTAACAAACCACATATTTCTCTTGAAGATTCTGGGAATTGGGAACAAATAAAACTGTATCTACCTTTTACCAAAGCAGTATTAAGTCCGGATGTCATTCCAGAGAATTTAGGACAGAAGCAAATACGTTACAGCGGATATCATGAATTAGCATACTTACATCCGAATAATTATAATTGTGGGAATGTAAATGTTGAATCAGGTAAATATGGGATCATAAGGTTAGTTTCCTGGCAAGCTACCCATGACCATGGTCAAAAAGGATTATCAAAGGAATTACTTTATAAGATAGTTGATCTCCTAAAAAAGGAAATGAAGGTTTATATTTCTTCTGAAGGGGAGCTTCCACAAGAGTTAATAGAATATCGGGTCAAATTTCAACCTCAAGAAATACATGAAATTCTGAAAAATGCCGAGATTGTTATAAGTGAGGGGGCTACGGTAGCATCAGAGTCAGGTGTATTAGGTACTCCAACAATTTATATTAATTCTATTTCCCGCTCATATTGTGAAGATGAAGAAAAATACGGGTTGGTATATAATTTTAGAAACGGGGAAGGGGTATATGAAAAAGTGAAAGAGATTCTGTCAATGAGTGACAGGAAATCTAAATTCTATGAAAGGAAAGAAAAATTATTAAATAATAAAATTGATGTCTCTGCATTTTTGATTTGGTTCGTTGAAAATTATCCAGATAGTTTTCGAATAATGAAAGAGAATCCGGAATACCAATACAATTTCAAATGATGATTTGAGGAAATAATAATGGATTTTACACTAACGGAATATTCCCGGTTTCTAAAAGCCCTACTTAAAAACAATGCATCGTTTGAAACATTCAGAGGTTATTTAGAGTCCAGGAATAAATTAAAACAGCATGAATCATTAAGTTCAGTGATACTTCGCCATGATGTGGACCGGATACCTCAAAATGCACTAAAGATGGCCCAACTTGAAAACAGTTTAGGAATTAATGGTACCTATTATTTCAGAATAGTTAAAGAAAGTTTTGATAAGGATATAATTAAAGAAGTTGCACGATTGGGTCATGAGATAGGTTACCATTATGAAGAACTAGATACTACGAGCAAAGGGACAAATAAAAGTGCCAATAGGGACTCATTAATTGACTCAGCCTACCTCAGCTTTTGTTCAAACCTGAATACAATCAGAGAAGTGGCAGAAATAAAGACCATATGTATGCACGGCAGTCCGAGATCAAAATATGATAATAAGGATATATGGAAAAAATATGATTATAGGAAATTAGAAATTATTGGTGAACCTTATTTCGATATTGATTACAATGAATTTGTATATTTTACTGATACTGGCAGACGTTGGAATGGTAACCGGGTGAGTGTAAGGGATAAGGTTAAATCGAGATATTCATTTGATTTCAAGAATACCAATGATATAATCAAAAACATTGAAATTCTCCCTTCAAAAATTTGTTTTACAATTCACCCAGAAAGGTGGAATAATAATATGTTGATTTGGGGGAAAGAGTTGGTTTTTCAAAACATCAAAAATCTGATAAAAGGATGGATAATTGTTAATAGTAAGAGTTAGCAGTTTTACCAAATATTGTTTTTACCATAAAATATTTCAGAATCAGAAAATGCGTTCAATTTTAGATAAAAACAGATGTTTATCTAAAAAAAAGCCAATAAATTATTAGGGCAAATTGCAAAATTATTTAAAATAACTGATATGTTTTTTAGAATTTAATGTTTATATTTATCTCTATTATTTTTAACAAAATCGTCCATTTTAGATTAGAGGAGTAAGTAAAGTATTTGAATAAAATATTCTTCATCTTAACACTTATTTGTATTTTTCCTTATACAATCTTTTCACAAAGTAATGATCTTCAGGTGGGTGGGACTTTTAATCAGCAAAGGCAAGCTCAAGGCGGTTTTTATGATTATTCGGAACCATCAGTTATTAATATAAAAGTATCAATATGGGGATTAGTAAAATATCCCGGGAAATTTATTATACCTGCTTACAGTAGTATTAATGATTTGATCTCATATGCTGGAGGTCCAACTCCAGATGCATTTATGGATGAGCTCCGGTTAATAAGAACAAATCCTGATTCTTCCAAGACTATAATTAATCTAAATTATAAAGACGTACTTTTTGACAATAAAATTAATTCGATGGAAAAACCTGTCACACTTCAAGCTGGAGATATTTTATTAGCATCAGGGTCTCCAAGGTTTTATTTAAAGGATTATATTTCAATCTTTTTATCAGTAGTTTCAGTTTTGATATCATTTATAATATTACTTAGGCAAAAATGAGCGAATTTCAAGAAAACGATTTTTATATGGACGAGTCCAGTAGAAGTCTTAAAGATTATTTTAATTTAATTAGAAATAATTTTACACCTGTTATCAGTATAATGTTGAGTTGTTTAATTATCTCAATAATATTTGCTGTTAAATCCAAAGATATATATAAATCAACAACCTCTCTGAAATTATCCAAACCCAAGGGTAATGTATTAGAAAATTCGTTAATGCCGGATATTCAAAGCTTTACTGATGATAGATTTATCACTACAGAAATTGAAATTATGAAAAGCCGTTCTGTACGTAAAAACGTTGCTGCGGCATTATTAGACAGTGTTAAGAAGTTAGGTCATCCGGATAGTTTTTATATAGTATTAGACCACTCAATGAAAGCAAAGACGAATGAAGAGAGGTTATTATCGGTTGATGAAATTTCCCGCAATATTGCTACCATGGTCAATGTAGAACAAAAAAAAGGAATGAATATTGTTGAAATATCTGTAGAAACGCCATCTGCATATGGTTCAAGTATGCTTTGTAATATATTTGCAAATCAATACAGAATATTTAATCTTGAGGTTAACAGAAATCAGTTAACAATAGTAAGGGAATTTCTACTAAATCAGGCAAATGAAAAGCAGCAGGATCTTCAGCAGTCAGAGTCTGTACTTAGCCAATATCAGGCAAAGAATGGAATTATAGCATTAGATGCACAATCTCAATCACTAATAAATCAACTGGCAAATTTTGAAGCTCAGAGAGATGGTGCAAAAATTGAATTGACAGCCACACAGAAGATGTTAAATCAATTAATAGAAGATTTAAAGCAACAGGATCCTAAGGTGGCGGCTTATCTTGAAAGCCTTTCAGCGCAATCATATTTCCAGGGGCTTGAGGATCAGATTGCAAAGCTTCAGATAAATAAAGACCTTGTATTAATTAATGGTGGAGACAGCAATTCCCAGATCATTAAACAATATGATAATCAGATATCTGAACTCCAAAAAAGTTTAAAAGATAAGACAAATACAATTAAGAAAGGTCTTTTTGCGAGTAATCCAGAAGCAATAAAAGATCTTTCAGTAAAAATTCTTGATGCTGAGGTCAAAACAAAAGGTCTCGCCAGTCAATTAGTTCAATTAGATGAATTAGTCAAAAAATATGAAGCGCAATTCAATAAACTTCCATCGACTGCAATAGGCTATGCTGAATTTGCCAGAAAGAGGGAAGCGGCAGAGAAATTATATTCATTGATTGAAGAAAAATATCAAGAAGCATTAATAAATGAACAATCAGAACCGGGTAATGTGTTTATTGTAGATGAAGCAGTAAAAGAATCTACTCCAGCCAGGCCAAACAGATTATTGATAGTTTTAATTGGCCTTGGACTTGGTATTATGTTCGGAATAGGATTTGTTGTAATGAGAGATTTCTTTGACAAAACCATAAAATCTCCAGAGGAATTAGAGAAAAAGAATATCAATCTGCTAGCATGGGTGCCAATTATTGAAGGAATCGGGAATAACGGGTTAATACCCCATGAATTTATAGTTGCAGAAAAACCGGATGCAATTCAAAGTGAAGCATTCAAAGCTTTAAGGACAAGAGTTCAGTTCTCTAAAATAGGCGAAGATGCTTTAAAGACGATATTGGTAACTTCACCAGCACCTGGTGAAGGGAAGACATTTGTCAGCGTAAATCTCGCCGGTGTATTTGCTCAGGCAGGGAAAAAGACATTATTAATAGATTCTGATCTCAGGAAACCAAGAATACACAAAGTATTTAAGGTATTAAGAACTCCTGGGTTGATTGATTATTTCTTTGGAAAGGCAAAACTTGAAGAAATTATTCATCCAACTCAAGTATCTAATTTGAGCTTTATGACGACAGGAACCATTCCTCCTAATCCATCTGAAATGCTTGGATCGAAGCAAATGCAGGAATTTTTAAATGATATGAGGAAACAATTTGATATTGTCATTCTTGATTCTGCTCCAATTATTGCAGTTACGGATTCTGAAATACTGGCCAGGATAGTTGATGCAACAATTCTAGTAGCATCAGCAGAGACAACAGAGAGTGGTTTATTAGTTAAAGCGGCCCAATTATTGAAAAATGATAATTCATCCTTTATTGGAGCTGTTCTAAATAAATTTTCTTTTAAATCTGGTTACGGGTCATATTATAAATATTACTATTATTATTCTGATAAAAGAAAGAAAGATAAGACTGTTTAGCAATATTATTACATAAACGATAATAAGCGAGTTCTACTATATAGTCGTAAATACAATTTTATTAATCTGGCTTAAATATTTTTAATTCCCTAAAATCAAATTCTTTAATAGATATAAAATGAACACAAAATATTGCTCATTTGAAAAAACAATGGGATTATCAGGGGTCTGATATGATTGTAAAACAATCACTTTTCATTACAAAACACATTTCTTTATATCCTTGTCCTGATTGCGGGAAAACCGGGTCAATTCGTAAATCAAGAACCAGGAATCTAATCGAATATTTCTTCAAAAAATATTTGCAATTTAATTATTACAGGTGCACTGAATGTGCCTGGAGAGGGAAAATATTTTCTAAAAGATTAAATTTTAAATCATTTATTCTTTTATTCAGATATATGATCATTGCAATAATATTTGCATTTATTTGTTTTATTATTTTGAAAAATACTTTTAAATAAGTTTTAATTCTCTCTTCTCTTTGAATCAACATTTCCTTTATTTACAATAGTATATTATTTCTGTGCATATATATGTTGCATTGAAAATTAATCGGAATTAAACCCAAAATATTATGAAAAATTTTATACTAAATGTTATAATTCTACTTTTTCTATTTATTATTACCGGGAAAGCACAAGTAGTTTTTGAACCGATAAATTCTGAAGTATATACATTCCTTGACAGAATTGCTTCTGAGCATATTATCTCTCTAAATGATGAAGTAAAACCATTTTCGCGTATGGCAATAGGGAAATGGCTAAATGAAATTAAATCAAAGTCTAATTTACTTAATGATGTACAAATGAAAGAGTTGATATTTTATGAGGAAGAATTTGCACATGAAATGAATAATTCAGATGAAAGATGGTTTTTGTATAAGTATTCAGATACATTGTTCAATTTTCGTGTATCTCCCTTTGCGGGTTACGGAGTTTCTACAACAGGAGATGAAAGCGGACATTCCAGGTGGTGGGGATTAAGTACATATGGAACTTTATCTGATTGGTTTGGAGCCTCATTTTCATATAAAGATATAGGTCAATATGGAGGAAATGTTGATGATAAAAAAGACTTTACTCCTGAACGGGGATATTATATAAATGCTCATCCGAAAGATGGAATTGAGTTCAGCGATGTAACTGGCGCGATGAATATTAACTGGAAGTGGGGAGATGTTTCTTTATTAAAAGATAATATTCAATGGGGGCATGGAAAGTTTGGTCAGTTGATATTTTCAGATAAAGTTGAATCCTACCCGCAATTACGGCTTTATCTTAATCCCGCCAAATGGATACGGTTTTATTATATGCATGGCTGGCTAAATTCTCTGGTTATTGATTCATCTTCAACATATTATTCTCATTTTGAAAGTAAAGCCCCAGTAATACATCAGCAGTATATAAGTAAATTTGTAGCTGCTAATTTATTAAGCATAACGCCAATTGAATATTTTGATGTCAGCATTGGTAATTCAGTAATTTACAGCGGAAATCTCAGACCTGAAATGTTTATTCCATTTTTGTATTATAAAGTAATGGATCATAATACCGGAAGGGGAGATGTTGATGATGCAAATGGCCAGATATTTTTTGATATTTCTTCCCGTAACCTATTAAATTATCAATTTTATTCAACATTATTTATTGATGGATTTTCTATTACAAAGACTCTGAATTCAAATTATAAGAATAATGAATTAGGTTACACATTCGGTGTTAAAAGGGTTAATTTGTTTTTAGATAATTTGGATTTAACGATAGAATATTCCAGATTAAATCCATTTGTATATGAACATAAATATCAGACCGAAGATTACAAAACAATAAATTATTATCTTGGACACTGGTTAGGACAAAATGCTGATCAGGTGAAACTTCAATTAGATTACAAGCCTATCAGATCATTGGATATATCATGCTCAATAGAAAAACTGAGAAAAGGAGGCCTGGCAGATATTAATGTTGAATATAGTTATTCAAGTTCCTATTCATATATGGACGGCCCACATAGAAGAGATTACGATTTTAGACTAGAGGGGAAGTGGGAGCCCTATCATGAGATGTTTATGGATGTTTATTATAATTATTCTTCTATTACAGATGAGCAGGCAGGCAGAACGGCAGCCTTTCTCCTAGGAGAAAAAAACTCATTTGGAATCACACTTTCCTATGGGTTATAAAAATTTGATAGTTTTTTCATTGAAAACAGTAAGATAAAAAGCTAAAATTAGCTTAAAATTAAGATGCCTTCGTAAGAAGGCATTTTTTTTGAAATTTATAGTGTTTTTACAAGTTTAATTGTGGTTATTTGTCACAAAAAGTGTTGCAATAAATGGAAAATTTACTATATTGTGATATAACTAGTAGTGTTTTTTAGATAGAAACTGATTACAAATAAACGATGTATTATACATTTGCCGGAAAAATAAAGTTCCCATCTCATTTATATAAAATTAAAAAAACTGAGTCAGATAGTTCATCATTTGATATTTGCCTTCGTAAATTAGTAATTAAAAATAATCCGGATGTATCTGATTTTATTAATAAAACAGTTGATACTCAAACCTTTAATCCTTACAATGTATCAATATTTATAACCAATAATCTTACTGATATTGATAATCTTCAGGATAACAAGAGCGAATTTATAGTTAATCTTCGTAATGTGAATAACACTAAGAGAATAAATCCCTTTTTGAGAGCTATTAATAAAAAACTTATAATGGGCGGTGTTTATGCAGGGAGTTTTGAAAATCTAAGAGAAAGGAGCAGACGGCTTAGAAAAAAATACAAATACATTCCTAATATTATAGTTCTAACCGGAGATTTTTTTATATTCAGAGTTTTTACCAAATTACCCATTCTACGGAAATTATATCCCTTAATAACACGAGAAAGAAACAGAGTAATTTCATTTACTGAAATGCTCGGCAGGTTATCATATTGCGGTTTTGAAATGCTGAATATGACTGAGATAAATAATACACTTCATTTTGTAGTTAAAAAAACTAACTTACCTTCACAGAACCCTGAGCCGAACTATGGAATGGTTTTCAAAATGAGCCGAATAGGGAAAAATGGTAAGCGAATATATGTATATAAATTAAGGACTATGCATATATATTCTGAGTACCTGCAAAAATTTGTTTATGAAAATTTTAGTTTAAAGGAGGGGGGGAAGTTTAATGATGATTTCAGGGTTACAGAATACGGACGGATACTAAGAAAGTTATGGATAGATGAGTTACCTATGTTTGTTAATTTTTTTAAGGGAGAATTAAAGTTTATAGGTGTGCGTCCTTTGAGTGAACATTATCTAAGTTTATATGATCAAGAAACAAGGGATAAAAGACTGAAAGTTAAACCAGGTCTTTTCCCTCCATTTTATGCGGATATGCCTAAGACGATTGATGAGATTCAGCAATCAGAAAACAAATATATTGACTCATACCTGGCGCATCCGATAAAAACGGATTTAATATATTTTTACAAGATTGTGAAAAATATTGTATTCAAAAAGGCAAGATCTAATTAGTTTATTTTATTAAGACAACCTGTTTAAGTTCAGAGATTTCACCTGAGTTGTCTTTAGCCGTTATCTGAATTATATATCTCCCATTATTTGCTAATAACCCACTATTAGTTTTACCATCCCATTCCAACTGCAATTTACCTTTTCTACCACCATACACTCCGGCAAACTGTTGTGAATTTTCAATTATAGTTCTTACGAGTTCTCCCCTAACATTATAAATTCTGATTGTTACAAAAGCCGGTGGAGCATTAGTTGAAAGGAAATATCCAATTTTTACGGGAGCAACCTGTGGTGAAAACGGAGACGGAAGGATTGAGATATATTTTAATCCCAAAGGTTCATTTAATGATAAAAGGCTATATTCACCAAACTTGTACATTTCACTGGTTGAATAATTTCCTGAATTACCAGCTTTAGTTGATTTAATTATCCAATTTAATTTATTATTATCATACATGGCCACGAACTTTGACCCCTCCATAAATCTTAAAGAATTATCAACAGGAATTCCTAATTCTGCAGGTTTATTTAATGAATCACCAGGAAGGCCAATATCAGCATTATAAACAATCTGGTATTGTTTATCTGATACCACATAAGTACTTGTGTTGTTTAATGGGGCATAGTTTTTCTTTCCCGGGCCGGTTTGAGGCTTAGAAAGCCAAATTTTTGTAATACCGTTAACAGCTCCAGATTGTAATGAAAGTGTCATGCCCTCATTATCAGTTAAAATGTATGAAGCTGCAGGGTAAATATCAGCATAAACAATAACCTCAGAGCTACCTTTTAAGCCTGTAATCCGATCCTGCGCAGTAACAGAAATAATGCCTATAAATGTTGAGTCAACTGGTTTGAAGAAACCGGATTGAGAAATGGTACCAGCGCTTACCGGCGAGACAGACCATAAAACTGAATTTCCCAAATAAACATTACGCCCTCCGGTATCTATGGCGCTAAAAGTTAACTGGAGGCCATCTGATTTATTACTTAATAATGGAGCGGGAGCTGAAACCGTGATCTGCCTAAGGACAGGGGAGATAACCTGCACATCAAATGAACTGGTCAAAGATATTCCATATAAAGCCGCTGAGACTTTTAATTTATATGCCCCTTCTTTTTTCAACTGGAGGTTAACGGAAGTGCTATCGTTATTAAGAGGAAAGCTAAAATTTCCTGCATCAGGATTACTGAACTGCCAGGTTAAATGTCCTATAGATGAAGGGCCTGTAAATTGTCCTGCGAGGGATAAATTTTTGCCATCTTTTATGAGAAGAGATAGGTTTATGACATCATCTTTTCTTAAAAGTAGATTTTCAAGATCAGGTTTTACAATAAGAGAAGATAATATTCCTTCTCCTGAAGGAGTAATAGTATTAGCAGCAGAAATATATATAGCATCATTTGCAGAATGATCTATAATAGTCATATAATAAATAACATCTTCAGATGAATAAAGAGCCGGAATAATTCCATAAAATGACGAATCGGTTAAAGCCATCTGAGTCTGCACAAAATTTACTGCGCTTTTAAGTTTATAAAAAAGGGAAGCTGAAGCATTCATAGGTTTAACTGTAAAGAAGAGCTGGACCTTATTCTGCGTGGTTGGTTTCAATTCTGATAAAGCCTGATAAGAATAAGGGAGCGAAAATGATTTACTGACTTTTAATGTATCTGAAGTCAGGTTAATTTTGAGTAAGCTATCAGCAGGAAAAAGGATTCCACTTTTAGAAAAAGATAATTTGTATGTACCTGAATCGAGATTTGCAGTCGAAATAAACTTACCATCTAAGCCAGAAGCAGAAGTGATAAGCCGACCATCCGGATAAGTCATGAATATTTTTATTCCAGTTATAGGGTAAATTTGGTCAGTAAAAGAGAGAGAGATTTGTCCACTAGGCAATATGAATTGAGGAATGGGAATAATATTTCCTATCATTGATCCCGGCACGGCAATGATTTTACTCTGGGGTGTAAAGCCATCATAACTAATACTAATCTGAAATGAGGTAGTATCACCAGCGTTTGTTTTAATCGCTGCATTATCAAAAGAAAAATTTCCATTTGAATCAGTGGTATCTGTCAAACTAGAGGAAGAAATAGCATTAACGATAACACCTGAGAGTCCAACATTATTATAAACAACTTTACCAGTCAATTTGACATAAGAAACTTTAAGAGTAAGACTGACATTTGTTTTGGTTTCTCCGTCGGTTAAATTAAAAAATAATGAATCCGTGAGATACCCAGCTTTTGATGCAGTTATTTTATAACTACCTGAAGTGAGATTTGGAATTTTAAATGTACCGTTTGTAGTAGAAGTATTTGTAAATACCTGGCCAGTTGTAAGGTTTCTCAGATTTATAGAGGCATTCTGTGAATTTGAAAGAGTGGAATTTGCATATTGATATACTAATCCAGCAACTGAACCAGAAGTCAATGTAAGTATAAAAGTTCTGTTTACTGTGACTCCGTTGCTGACAATCGCAATTGCGGAATCAGGTTTAACCGAGTAACCTTGTTTCGAAAGCTTCAGGATATAATTACCTGAAGATATTCCAGAGAACAAGTAGGATCCATTGTTATCTGTAGTGCCTGGGAAAACCAATCCAGAGTCATTTATCGCGACAACAGAAACTCCAGCAATTGGGTGGCCTCCTGAATCGACAGCCGTAATAGATATACTGCCAACATCGGCGATAGACAGGAAGTCAACAGTAACAGAATCTGATGCGGCTATTATAGTGTCTTTTGAAACTGGTTTAAAAATGAATCCTGTTTTCACAGGTTGTATTCTATATGCGCCAGCTGATATAAATCCGAACTGATACAATCCTGTTCCAGATGAAGTTGTATTTTTTATTTCATTGGTTGCAAGGTTTGTAAGCTTAACTAATACAGAAGACGTTCCAACATTTCCTTTGATAAGAGAATTTTTAACTGTAACCAATATTTGTTCTGGTCCTGCAAACGGTTGATTAGTGGTCACATTAATATTAAAAATTGTATCATTTATAATACCCTCTTTGAATATTTCTGTGTAAATCATATAGACAGAATTTAAATCTACATTATGAAATTCAAAATATCCGGTGAGGTCAGAAGTAGTGTGATAGATAGATTTTTGTGTTGAAACAGCAGTTACAGAAACAACGTACGGTAAAGCGTGGTTTAACTGATCTTTAACAAATCCGGATATGGAACTATTGTTTGGCTTTAATGTAACAGGCACAAAAACACTGTCAGTAACAATAACAGTTGTATCGTATGGCGGATATCCCGTTTTAGAGCAATCAAAAGTATATTGACCATTGACAAGATTTGTGAGTGAGAATTTACCATCGTTTCCTGAAACCGCACTCGCGGATCCTGAAGTTCCTGATATATTTACAGATGCCTGAATAACAGGGTTGCCAGAATTGTCCTTAACCAATCCATATACATTTCCTTTATTCTGAGAGAAATCAGTAATATTTGCAGATCCGGAAGTATTTTGGAAAGTAAGCAAAACCGGAACCTGCTGAGTACTTGTATAACCTGTTTTGTTCGCAGTAATAATGTAATTGCCTGTATCAAGAGCAGCGATTTCATAATTTCCATTGTTATCAGTAATAGCAGAGAAAGTTAAATTTGTCAATTTTACTGCATTAACTGTTGCGAGTGGAATAGGGATAAGATTAACGTTAGTAATTTTACCGTTTATTTTGCCGATGAGTTTTCTCAGCACAGCATTTATTGTTTTAGACTCGCCATCATGAATCAAATAATTTGAAATGAGGGTATCTGCGTAGGATTGTTTCGAAAAGCTTATTAAATAATTATCTCCCAGCAATCTTGAAAAAACATAATCACCTGTAGAGGAAGTTGTTGTAGTCGCTCCACCAGAAGGGGATGTCAAATTAACAAGGACACCCTGGACCGGAACGCCAGAATTATCCTTTACGTTACCGGATAGAAGCGCAAAATTTTCATTTAAAGTGAAGTTAATATTTGTAAGGGTCTGACCGATAGTAATTTGCAGTGTTGTATTATCGCTTGTATATCCTCTTTTAAATGCAGTGAGCTTATAGGTCCCGGCAGAAGCGCCAATTGTATAGCTGCCCGTGACATCTGTAACGGTGCTGTCTATAATAACTCCTGATGCACTAATAGCCAGATAGATTTTAACAGCTTCAAGCGGAACCTGCAGGTTGTTATTTACCTTTCCGGAGAATGAAGAGGAGATTGGGACCATATCAAATGTAAGATTTATTGAAGCTGCAGGAAGAAGGGTACCAGTTAATTTTGTTTGTGAAATGTAACCTGTATTTGAGACAGAAATATTATAATTTTTACCTGCTTCCAAAGTTACTGAAAATTCACCATTAATGTTAGACTGTGTAGAAATGGAATTACTTGTGTTAGCAACCTCTGTAATTAAAATTTGTGCACTACCGATAAGAGTAGATCCACATTTAACAACTCCATTCAATAAGGCAGTATTCGGAAGCAGGTTGAAGTTAGTATTAAGTTTTGTTTGACCCGAGCCGATAGTAACGACAGAATCAGCAGAAGTGATAAAGCCTGGTTTAGATGCATGTATGTTCCATAATCCAGGCTGGACATTAAGGGTAAATGTACCGTCCTGGGCAGTATTTACAGAAACAGTGGCAGATTGCTGCAAGGCAGAGACAATTGCGCTGCCAAGTGGCTGTCCTGAGCTTGAAACCAGCCCGGAAATGATACCTGCATTAGGGGTCAGTTGAAAATTAATACCATTCAGGTTCTGGCCAGCATTAAGATTCAAAATTACAGCAGGAGGAGAAATATATCCCTGTTTTGAACAATTGAGAGTAAATGACCCTGCTGGCAGACTTAATACATAACTTCCGCTTGAAAGAGAGTTAGTTGTACTTATATTCTGAACAAAAACCACAGCTCCATCAATTGCCATTCCTCCAGGATCAGTAATCGTTCCTGCAACTGTACAAGGATTAGGAGCCAAAGTAAAATCGACTCCAGAAATTGTTTGAGCAATGGTCAGAGTCATTTGAACTGGATTACCAGATGAATAGCCTGATTGAGAAGCGTTAATTGACCATGAACCGCTGCCAAGGTTTAAAGTATATTGACCTGACGCGTTTGAAACCGCAGTTACTGGTTGTCCTGAGCCAGGAGATCCCGTAACGGTAATTCCAGGAAATGGTACAGGAGAGGTTTGTCCCAAGCTATTTGTAACTAATTTATAAATAACTCCATTTACCTGATTAGCCCTTGGAATCAACGTAAAATTTTGACTCTGAATATTATCTCCGGGGGAAAGATTATAATTTTTAGAAGCAGGGCTGATGAATCCAGTCTTACTTACTGTCAGAGTCCACTGACCTGAACTTAAATTAAAAGAATAATTTCCAGAGCCATCAGTTACGGCTTGCTGAGTTACTGTACCTTTAACAGCATTGAGATTTGCAAGCTGCACGGGTTCATTATTATCATTAAATACTTTTCCAGAAATTACAGCATTATCATATGTCATAGTAATTAATGGGATTTGGATATTATCTGAATCAGCCGATATCGAAATTGCCGGAGGGCTAAGATAACCTGGTTTGTTCGCAGTTACCGAATAATTACCTTTTGGAAGAAGGATGCTGTAATTCCCGGATGAAGAAGTAGCAATTGACAGAACCGAATTATTTAATATATTAGTAAAGCTAACATTTGCTCCTGAAACAGGGTTATTAGATGTATCTTTTACAATTCCATTTGCAGTAACAGGGTAGGCTCTTAAGCGAAAACGAACATAGTTTTTCGTTTGCCCTTCAAGGATTGAAATATTTACGGTGGAATCAAAATAACCGGGCTTTGATGCAGTGAATATGTATGAATCTACAGGAATAGAATCTGTGTATGTGGTCGAATTTGAAACAGTAAAAGGGATAGTTGGTGAAAAACCGCCAGTTGTAGAATGTATTGTAAACTGGAAATTCATTAGCGCCGAACTATCTTCTACAGAAGTAGCCGAGACCCTATATACACCGGTAGGGCAAGTATAATTAAATATTCTAGTAGAACTCATCGAACCTGCACCGGAAGATGAATTTGCTATAACGAACCAGGGGTATTTACCTTTAGAGATATTAACCTGAGCGGGAAAATCAACAATTGTATTGGTTGTTGAAGTTGACCAGACAGGAACATCAATTTCCTGATTATTTCCTCCCCATTGTTTTACTCTGTTGAAAAGGTGGATAGAATAGCTATTTGCATTCCAAACCGGATCCCACTGAAATCTAATAACCGGTGTGGTTGAAAATACTGAGCTATCAGGGGGCGCTTCCAGATTTGGGGGGAGGAGAGTATTAGGGGAGTGAAGAGTGAAGGCAGTACACCCCCCAAAAACTGAACTAGCGAACGCCACATTTGTTGGGTCAAAGAGATTTAAGATAGTATAGTTATAGGTATTTTCGGGGATTAGAGGAATAGCTGATTGAGTAAAGGGAGAAACGGGGCTGATCAAGCCATAAGTGGCAGAAGTTTCAGTTGTAATATAATCCCATACGATATTCAATCCTGAAACGGATATATTATCTAATGAATCAGTCGAAATAGTAAAAGGGGTACTCGATACTATTATCCAGTAGGCGGGAACACCAGCAACAGGATTCCACTGGAAGACAGGGGTTGCATTAGTAATATCGCCTCTAGGTGCGACTGCATATGGAGCATAGGGAGCCTGAATAACAAATCTTACCTCATTTGAAGTTTCTATTGAATCCGGGTATTGTTCCCAGTCCTGTTCGATGGACTCATAGGTATTCATAGAAGAATTAGTAATTCTGCCATAGTATTTGCCAGTAGGAAGGTTAAAGGGCAAATTTGCCGGAATGAAACCACCCCGATTGCCGCTTAATGGAATAGAACCAAGATTATAGTTGTGGGGAGAGTTTCCTATTTTTATACAAAAGTTAGGAATAGAAACAGATTTACTCCAGGTAAGAATGACGCTGTCAGGGGGGTTAAAGAAATACTTTACCACAGGATTTGGATTAGTTGAGATATAACCCATAGGGTCATTCAAGCGAATTGTACTTGAAAACGTTACGCCAGGATGGATAAGGCACAGAATCAGACAGATTGCAAGTATTTTCATATAAACTAATTCAAGCGGGATCAGGATTATGTTTAAGTTTTATCTACAGTTAAATTAAATAATCATGTGATAAAATTCTATATTATTGATAGAAAAGATCAAAAAAAAACCTCCGGAGTTTTAAGTGCTCCGGAGGCAAATAGAGACAAACAAACGTTTGTTAAAAAGCCAGTTCTATTTTAGAAGCATCATTTTCCTAACCTGAGAGAATTTACCAGCTTCAATCCTGTAGAAATAAATTCCACTTGGTATGTTGTTGGCATTAAAAGTTAAGGAATAATTTCCAGCACTCTTAAATCCATTCTCAACGATCTGAATTGTTTCACCTATTGCATTATAAACAGTAATCTTTACATTTGATGCTTCAGGCAAAGCATAAGAAATTATTGTATTCGGGTTGAAAGGATTAGGGAAATTCTGATTCAACGAATAAACAGTAGGGAGGATAAAATCAGCTTCAATTACGCTTGAATATTTATAGCCACCGTTATTATCCAACTGTTTCAATCTATAATAATATTTACCTGCTTTGGTAATGTTATTATCAGAATAAGAATATGATTTAACTGCGTTGCTATTTCCTTGTCCCTTAATAAATGTTAGGGTAGTCCAAGCAGATTTATCGGTTGAGCGTTCTACATTGAAACCATGGTTCTCAACTTCGACAGCGGTATTCCAGCTAATTTTGATGGCTCCATTAGATGGGGCTGCAGTAAACGAAGAGAGATTAACCGGAAGAGGATTTATATAGAATCCAAGGGCAAAATCTCCATTTGAAATTGCACTTGCTGATTCGTAATCAGTAGCAATAGTTCCGGCAGTTGAAGTACCACTGTAACCACCACTATTGTTTTCAACTGCCCACTGACTACCATTAGTTCCAGCAACGACAGTCATTTGTGAAGGGTCTACAACTCCGTCATCAGAACCCCATGTAAGTTTGATAGTTGCGGTACCGACAATATTACCAACTTCAGAAATATGGAAATATCTCTGCCATGAAATAACTTCAACTTTGGTTGGAATAATGTCGCCTGTAGGGGCAGATTCAAACTGCTCAACAGTGAACAAACCAGAACCTGATGTGATTAATAAATTTGCAGTTAAAGGACGATAAGCGGCTCCTTTACCAACAGGAGCAACCATTGGAACAGCGTTTCTTGCAGTTACTGTTACTGGGCCATTAACAAAACTTAAATCACTTCCACCTGCAACAGCAGCAGCTGCTCCAAGAGTTAGCATGTTAGTTGCTGTGGTTGTTACAAGTCCATTTGTAAGTGTGAAAACACCATTAACATTTGAAGCAGCACTTAAAGTTACACCACTTGCATTGTTGATTGTCAAATTAGTAAAAGTTGCGGCAGGCAATGTCTGAGCAGCGGATCCTGCTAAAACGACTGTACCTGTGAGAACACCAAAAGCAGGTAAAGTAGTATTTTGAACAGTTAACGTAGCATTGTTTGCAACGTCGACAGTACCAGTTACAGAAAAACCTGTTGGAATTGTGAAATTGCAAGCATTAGTTCCGTCACCTACAACAATTTTAGAAGAAGAGGCAATTGACAAATTACCACTTATAGTAGCATTTGCTCTATTCTGAACATTGAATATCAAGTTTGAATTTGAAAAATCAGAAGGATTACTACCTGTACCATTGAGGTTAGTACCCCAGGTAGTTAAGACATTTAAGTCACCAGTTGCAGCAGAGTAATAATTTTTTGTACTGCTATAGAAACCGAGAGTAAAGTCTCCACTGCTAGCAACAGCAGCCTGAACATCAGTTGCGATAGTGCCTGAAGAAGCATCACCGGTATAGCCGCCGCTATTATTTTCAGCAATCCATTGTCCGCCATTAGTACCGGCAACAACAGTAATTCTGGAAGCAGTAACGACACCATCATCAGCACCCCATGTAAGTTTGATTGAGGCGGTACCTACAATATTTCCTGTCTCAACGATATGGAAATATCTTTTAGGTGAAAGAGAAGCTACGTTAGTAGGAACAATTGAACCAGTAGGAGCAGTTTCGAATTGTTCGACAGTATAGGCACCTGAACCAGAAGTAATAGTGAGGGTAGATGTTAAAGGACGATAAGCAGAACCTTTACCGACAGGGGCAACCATAGGAAGGGAACTTCTTCCAGTAACAGTTACAGGACCATTAACAAAGCTAGAGTTACTGCCGCCTGCAACAGTTGCTGCAGCGCCGAGAGTAAGCATATTAGCTGAGGTAGTATTTACAAAACCATTAGTAAGAGTGAGAACACCATTAACAATTGAAGGAGCACTTAAAGTTACACCACTTGCATTGTTGATGGTCAAATTACCGAAGGTTGCGGCAGGCAAAGTCTGAGCAGAAGATCCTGCCAATACAACTGTGCCAGTAAGAACTCCAAAAGTAGGTAAAGTAGTATTCTGAATTGTCAATGCGCCATTGGTTGAAACGTCGACTATACCAGTAACGGTAAAACCAGTTGGGATAGTAAAGTTACAAGCATTTGTTCCGTCACCAACTACGATTTTAGAAGTCGAAGCTAAAGAAATGTTTCCACTTATAGTAGAAGTTGCTCTGTTTTGAACATTTAATATCAAGTTGGCAGCAGAAAGATCAGTAGGATTGGAACCAGTACCATTAGTATTAGATCCCCAGGTGGTTAAAACATTTAAGTCACCAGTTGCAGCAGAATAATAATTTTTTGTACTGCTATAGAATCCGAGCGTAAAGTCTCCGCTACTAACAGCAGCTGCTTCATAATCTGTTGCAACAGTTCCTGCTGAAGCAGATCCAGTGTAACCTCCGGTATTATTTTCAGCAATCCATTGTCCGCCATTAGTACCGGCAACAACAGTCATTTTGGAAGGAGTAGCGACACCATCATCGGCTCCCCAGGTAAGTGAAATAGAAGCAGTTCCAACAATTGTTCCTGTTTCAACGATATGGAAATATCTTTTAGGTGAAATAGAAGATACATTTGTAGGGACAATAGATCCAGAAGGTGCTGTCTCAAATTGTTCAACCGTGAACACGCCTGAACCAGAAGTAATATTAAGAGTTGAGGTTAAGGGGCGATAAGCGGAACCTTTACCGACAGGGGCAACCATAGGAATGGTACTTCTTCCGGTTACAGTTACGGGGCCATTAACAAAGCTAGAGTTACTGCCGCCCGCAACAGTTGCTGCAGCGCCGAGAGTAAGCATATTAGCTGCGGTAGTAGTTACAAGACCATTAGTAAGAGTTAGAACACCATTAACTGTTGAAGCAGCACTTAAAGTTACACCACTTGCATTGTTGATTGTCAAATTAGCAAAAGTTGCGGCAGGCAATGTCTGAGCGGCGGATCCTGCTAAAACGATTGAACCTGTAAGGACTCCAAAAGTAGGTAAAGTTGTATTTTGAACTGTCAATATTGCATTATTTGACACATCGACAGTACCTGTAACAGAAAAGCCAGTTGGGATAGTAAAGTTACAAGCATTTGTTCCGTCACCCACTACAATTTTAGAAGTCGGTGCTAAAGAAATGTTTCCACTTATAGTAGCAGTAGTTCTATTCTGAACATTTAATATCAAGTTAGCAGCTGAAAGATCGGAAGGATTATTACCAGAACCATTAAGGTTTGACCCCCAAGAGGTCAAAAGATTAAGGTCACCAGTTGCAGCAGAGTAATAATTTTTTGTACTGCTATAGAATCCGAGAGTAAAGTCTCCGCTACTTGCGATTGCAGATTGATAATCAGTTGCAATAGTACCTGCAGTAGCATCACCGGAATAACCACCGCTATTATTTTCAGCGATCCACTGTCCGCCATTAGTACCGGCAACAACAGTCATTTTGGAAGCAGAAACGACACCATCATCAGCGCCCCAGGTAAGGATTATGGAAGCTGTTCCGACAATGTTACCAGTCTCAACGATATGGAAATATCTTTTAGGAGATAAATTAGCAACTTTAGAAGGGACAATAGATCCAGTAGGGGCAGTCTCAAATTGTTCAACAGAATAAACACCAGAACCGGAAGTAATAGTGAGGGTAGAGGTTAAAGGACGATAAGCGGAACCTTTACCGACAGGGGCGACCATAGGGATGCCACTTCTTCCAGTTACATTGACAGGACCGTTTACAAAACTAGTACTATTTCCGCCAGAAACAGTAGCAGCAGCGCCAAGAGTTAAAGTATTAACTGCTGTAGTTGTTACGAGTCCGCTTGTAAGAGTAAGAAGACCACTAACAGTAGCAGCAGCGCTTAAACTAACGCCGCTAGCATTATTTATTGTCAGATTGGCAAAAGCAGCGGCGGGAATTGTTTGAGCCGAAGAGCCAGCAAAAACGACAGTACCATTGAGAGCACCGAAAGTGGGTAAAGTAGTATTTTGTAAAGTTAAAGTGGCATTTGTTGAAACATCAACAACACCAGTAACCGCATATCCTGCGGGGATAGAAAAATTGCAAGCATTTGTACCATCGCCTACTATCGCATGACCAACTGTCCAGGGTGCACCGATTGTGGGATTAGTATTATTTCGAATATAAAAAGTACCAGAAGCGAAACTAGTTGGGTTAGATCCGGAACCATTAGTAGCTGTACCCCAGCTTGTTAATAAGTCAAGGTTGCCAGATGATTTTGAGTAATAATAATTCGGGGGAGTAACATCTGCCCAAGTAAGACCTACTCTGATACCATCAAGATAAACCGTTGGCATATATGAAGAGGTACCCTGACGAACAAATATAGCTTTGACAGAATCAGCATCTGCACTAGTTTCAAGCTTTGAAGTTATGGTAGCTGCTGGTTCAGAACCACCGGGAACTGGGTTGACAAAAAGATCAACCTGGTCATTTGAGGTACCGGAAACAAAGGTATACTTTAACACAACAAGATACGGTTGCCCAATTGTATAAGATGAAGACCAGATAGGAGCTGATACTCCAGTAGAAGTAGAATTTCCTGATTTGGAAACACCAAAATCAAAACCTGAGGTTGCGTCCTTTCTAACAAATAATTTTCCAGTAAAAGTAGTAGTTCCTTTACCAAAATGAAAAAAGTAATCTCCAGTTGTAGAAGTAATGGTATTTACCTGCACGATGGCAGAGGCATATACAGTTCCAGTAGTGACAGCAGAAGATAATAACCTATTATCATCCTCACCTGAAGTTGTCAAAGTAATCATACCGCCAACCCCAGTACCCGCATAATTCGGATAAGTTAAACCAGGAGTAGTCACCGTAATGGCATTTGTACCAGCGCTGCTATGGGCAGTCCAGTTACCGGTTGCAGTGAGGAGAGTACCTGATGTATAACTAAAGTCCTCAGTTAGAAGGTTTTGTGCATGAATATAATTTATTGAGACAAGGAAAATGAATAATAGTATGGCTATTTTCTTCATAACGCACCCTGGATATATGATTAATAAAAAATTTAAATCTCAGCCGTTAAATATCAATAAATTTCATCGGAGTTTATTGATATTTAGAAAAAAAATGAACAGTTGGAACTAGAAAATCATTAAAATCGTATATCTGGGCATTAACATCTATGGTCGGACTAAAAATATGGCGAAATAAGCAATTCTGCAAGAAAAAAAATATTATTAATATAATATGTAAGTCTATTAAAGGTACCCTTTTTTTTATTTGAGATTAAAGACATATTTGAGATCTTAGTGCAATAATCTGTTCTGCAGAAAGAGCGGTAAATGATATAAAAACGAACAAAAGACTTTGGGATGGGATATCTTTTGAAAATAATGCAAACCAGAGGCCTGTAAAAAATAAAATCAGCAGGAAAGGTGAGATCTTTCTAAGCACATTGACCAGGTAAAAGAGGAAAAAGAGAAAATAAAGACAGCCGACAGACCCAGTTTCAGCGAGGAATTCTAAAAATATATTATGTGGGTATTTATGGCTGTTAGTAAACCAATTGCCTTTATAATTTTTGAATCCACCAAAGCCAGCGCCACCGATAGGGTGTTCTTTGAACATATTAAATGCGATTCTATATCCATCAATCCTAGTTAGAAGAGTTTCATCGCTGTTGAATTTCATATTCTGATATTCAGCCAAGTTGTCAATTCTGGCCATGACAGTTTTTTCAGTTTTTGAATAAACATAACAAAAGACCGAACCGGCAATAATAACCAGTAAGGCAAAATAGATATTCTTTTTAATGGATTTTTTATCCAGAAGAGCAATAACAATTACAGGAATTGTAAAAATAACAGCTCCAAGCATTCCAGCTCTGAGGCCGCTGATATAGATACCGATAAGAGAAGTGAATAATCCTATTGAAATGAAAATGATATATTTCCCTTTATAAAAAAGGATAGTCATCAAAAGAATTAAAAAAGTAATAAGCGCAAAATGGGCATAAATTACATGACTCCATTTGGTTGCAGAAATTATATAATTGCCGTTGTAATCAAAGGGTTTTAGCAGGACTATAAGAATTACGAACAACACAGACGCAGTTATAATTGAAAAATAAAATATACTGATCCTGGTTTTATTGATTGTTTCGATGAGATACAGGGAAGCAAAAATTACAGGGACAATACCCACAAGAAAAATAAGGATCTTGTTCATTCCAAAGGGGATGCTATTAGACCAGGAAAGGGTGATAAGAAAGAGGGCAAGAAAGCCAATAATAATAAAATAAATATTTGTGGAATATTTTAATCCAAATAAATTTTTAAGGTTATATTTTTTAATTGAGGCGTCAATAATTATTATTATTGAGAGGAGGATAGCTAATCCCAGTTTAACAATAAATGAACCCGGAGTGTAGTTTGAGATATTGCCGCACATCAGGTAAACAAGAAAAAGATTGACGAGGAAAAATTCGATGATAGCCAAATGATGTAATAATTAATTAGTATAGATCAAAAGTAAAGATAAAATGTAAAAGTAAAAAATAAATGAAAAACCGAATATATTTAAGTAAATTAAAATTATGAATATTTTATTTCTCACAGATAAAATTGATTACGTATCCGGGGTAGCCAAACACCTGTTCTATCTTACAGATTCACTTTTAAAGGGGAAGAAAGATAAGATATTTATGATATGTTCCGGGGGAGAAATGAAAGAGGAGTTCATTAAATCGGGTGTTAATGTTTATGAATACCCAAGAATGTCATTTGAAACCAGATCAGGGATGAATTTTATATATTCAATCTTGCATATAATGCGATTCTGCATGGCAAATAAAATTACAATCATTCATTCCCACACTCATTATACTGCAAATTTAGGTTATTTCGCTGCAAAAATACTACTGATCAGGTCAGTGCAAACTGTACATGGATTAATACCCGAAGAAGGGAAGCTGCCTCATTTCAGGGCTGATCTTTATGCGGCAGTGAATAAAGAGATCATAAAATATATGGTTAAATCAAAGGTGAAGGAAGAGAAAATTTACCTTATTCCTCAGGGTGTGCCATTATTAAATTCAGAGCCAGTAAAAAGACCCAGACCACTTAAAGTCCTATGTGCCTCCCGATTAGTGTATGATAAAGGAGTAGATATTTTTATTAATAGCGCGGCCAGTATTTCCAAACAACTAAACGAGGAAACTGAGTTTATTGTTGCGGGAGAAGGTGAATACGAAAAAGACCTGCGAAAGCTTGCTGTGGAGAAGGGAGTAAATATTAAATTTACAGGTAAATTAGAAAACCTTAAAGATATTTTAGCGACTTCGCATATTTTTGTCTTTCCCTCAAGAATAAAAACCGAAGGATTTCCTGTTGTATTGATCGAAGCAGGAATGAATGATAACCTTATAATTTCATCAAATTTTGATAGTCTTTCAGAGGTTTTAGAAACAAGCAAGGGCTGCATTTTTTTTCATAACAATGATTACATAGAGCTTGCTGAGAAACTTCTATCTGCAATAAATAATTATGATAATTTAAAGATCATTGCGGATAACTGGAAAAGGAAATGCATTGAGAAATTCACATCAGATATAATGGCGGAAAGAACAAGAGAAGTTTATAGACATGCAATTCAATGAAATAATAACGGTTGTGCTGCCAACATTCAACAGCAGCAAGTATCTTGGAACGGCTATACAAAGTATACTTAACCAATCATATAGTAAATTTGAACTAATTGTGGTTAATGACGGATCAGAAGATGATACTGATAAAGTTATAGAGTCATTTCATGATAAAAGGATAAGATATTACCGGATAGAACATTCAGGGATGGGTAAGGCAATCAATTACGGCCTGCAAAAAGCGAATACTAAATGGGCGGCATTGATGGATTCAGATGATATAGCACATCCCGAACGGTTAAAGGATGAACTGAATTATAAGATCTTGAATTTTAATGATATAGTGTTTCCTGATTCAGTTTATTTTGCCGGGAATAGAATAAAATTTCTGAATACAATATCAGGCGATAGAAGTAAAACCGAGGAAATAATAAAATTGCACGGGCATATTTGCATGTCGGGAGTAATATTTAATAAAGATTTTATTTTAGAAAACGGCGGTTTTAGTGAAACACTCAGAAATTCAGAGGACTATGATTTATGGATGAAATTATTTAACAAAGCTAATTTTGTTCATATTAATATTCCGTTGATGTTTGTTCGATTAAGAGAAAACTCATTAAGCAGAGAAAATTATCAAAGGACAAAAAGCATAATTTATTCTATAAAGCAAAAATACAATCTTAGTTATAGTGGTATTACAGAGGGCTGGAACGAGTTTTTCTACGGTTCAAGGGTCAAAGCAAGGGAAGTGTTTCTGAAACATATTATCAAACCATCAGCGCTAACGGCATATATAGTTTCACTATTACCGGAGGGGATATTTAATTATATTATTTTTAATAAAACCATACCCAAAATAAAATATTCACTATTCAAGATAATATTTATCAAAAAACATTTACAACTTCAGGATATATTAAAGAAGCTTCAATCTTCAGGTAAACAAGGGAGAATGTTTGATTAACAATAAAAATGTTTATTTTACAGATTAAGAAATACCGGTTATGTTAAAAGATAAAAGAAAAAAGAATGGAAAATAAGCCGGCAGTATTACATCTGCAGATTGAATTAAACAGAACATGCGGGGTGACGCGTTCAATCCGGAGGATAATAAGTAATAGTCATAATTTTGATCATTACGTTATTGCTCTTGGGGGTGATGCTATCAGCCGTTTCGACGGAGCGAATTGTAAAATAATCAGCGCTGACAGGAATTCAATAATAGGCACACTTGAGATACTATTTACAATAGTGAAGTTTATAAAAAGATATAATATAAGTGTCATCAATTCACATCACCGTTATTTTGATCTGTTGTCTACGTTTTTCAAATTCTTTACAGGTGTAAAGACCATTACAACCGTGCACAGCAAAGTGTATGATAAGAAGCATTTAAGCTATAAGGCAGACCGTCTAATTGCAGTTAGCAGGTGTATTAAAGAGCATATAGTTTCACATTTTAAGTCGGAACCTGAAAAGATAACTGTTGTTAATAATTTTATTGATTTAAATGAAGTGGGAATTATAACTCCCAAAGAGCAAATTCTAAAGGAACTTGATATACCTGAAGGAGGGTTGGTATTAGGTTACTTCGGGAGATTAGACATAAAGGAAAAAGGGGTGGACATCCTCATAGACGCATTTGGAAAAGTAGTTAAAGAGGTTACTAATATATATCTAGTTTTAGGCGGAAACGGAGTAGATGAGGCAGTACTTAGGGAAAAAGTAAGTGAAAAGAAGATTCCGATCAGATTTCTAGGTGCAAAAGAAAATATTTGGGATTATGTTTATTTGTCTGACATTATTATTTTAGCATCGAGGATTGATCCTTTTCCTTTAACTATGATAGAAGCAGGATTAGCCGGTAAGGCATTTATAGGGTCTGATGCAGATGGTATACCGGAGTTCATAGATAATTATACTGATGGCATCTTGTTCGCAAGAGAGGATACTTCAGAGCTTTACAATAAAATGAAAGAACTTATTTCTGATATAAATCTCAGAGTAAAGCTTGGAAACAACCTATATCAGAAGGTGATAAACAATTATGTTCCGGAAAAGATCATTCCTCAATTGGAAAAAATATACAGGTATCCATGTTCAATGAGTTAAACAGCTCAATAATTTTCAGGAATGATTTATTACCGGCATGAAAAAAAATATATTAGGAATAGATGTTCTATTTGAAAGTTATTCAGACCTTCTAACCACCTTTTTTAAATCAGATATACGCACATATACCTGCGCAAACCATCATTATTTAAACATTGCATCTTCACATAAAGAATACAGGAGACATTTAGAGTCATTTGGAGTGATATTTTCAGATGGCCTAGGTACTAAACTAGCAGCAAAGCTTTTATATGACGGATGTAAGATAGAGAGGATAACCGGTTCAGATTTTTATCCTATATTGTTGAAAGAAATTAATGCTAAGGGATTATCTTTATTCATACTAGGGGATTCACAAAAAATACTTGCCAAAGCAATTGAAAAGATTAGGGAAACATACCCCGGAATAAAAATATGCGGCAGTCATCAGGGATATTTTGATATAATGGACAGATCCGTTGTAGATGAAATAAATCAGAGATCCCCTTACCTAATATTAGTTGGACTTGGAGCGCCGCGCCAGGAAAATTGGGTAATGCATTGGAAGGATGAACTTAAAGCTGAAAAGATATTAGTAATCGGGGGCTGGTTAAGAGTTATATCGGGGGACCGGAGAAGAGGTCCACTATGGGTTCGTAAAATAGGGCTAGAATGGTTTATCCGTTTACTTAGTGAACCCAGAAGAAGCTGGAAAAGATATATAGTAGGAATACCTTCATTTATATACAGAATACTTCGGCAAAAAGCATCGATTTTATTAAAGTAAATCCAATCTCATTATAGAATTATCACTTCTATTCCATTAAATACAATCATAATCGAGTTTATTTAACTATTGCAGAGACAGTTATAAGCTCTCAGATATCAGGGAAGTTGTGTAATTGTTATTATTTGGGGTAAAAAGAGTAACATAGATTTAATTTTACAATTTTCTCCCGTATATTAATGTTTTAGTTATATTAAGTCAGGGTAAATTCGATTTAATTTTAACATATATCCCAGGAATTATGAATAAATATTTACTTACTATTGGTTTAACACTTCTTTTTTCAACCTTTTTATTATCTCAGAATTCATTTTATATAAAGCTGTCTGATGGTAATTATAAATTCAAGGATGAGCAAAAAGGAAAGTTTATTATCCGAGATTATTTCGAGTATACAAATCCCTCAAAAGCGGGGGAATACAAGCTGCCAGGAAGAACTCTTTTTATTGCGATACCTCCAAATTCAAAGCCGCAGATAAATATAACAGAATCGAAAGATGAAGTAACAGGAAATGTTGTACCCAAGACAAATCCCGAAGCATTTTTAGATAAAGACTCAGCAATAAGTTTTAGAGAAAGGCCGCAGGCATCAGTTCATCAAACTAAAAAAGAGCAAGTTGTAAATATTACAGGATATACATGGATAAAGAATAATTATTGTGCAATAGTAAGAATTAATGATGTAAGCTATGATGAATCGGGGAGGCAATTGATCAGGAAGAAGGGGATAAAACTGGAAATTAAATTTAGTACACCACTAAATCCTCCATCGTTAAGAGGAATTGTAATTAATCAGGATTCAAGGATAGTGCCAAAAGGGCGGATCCGTGGATTGAATGAAAAGGTGGAGAAGGGTGTTATTGTAAATTATCAGATAGCAGATCAGTTGAAGGGGAAGCCGACATTTGGAATTAAGGACACCAGCGGAAGCTGGTTTAATCCCGGGCAACAAAATTATGTGAAACTCGGGACAGTGTCAGAGGGGTTATACAGGTTAAAAAAGAGTGACCTGACAGCAATGGGGGTAGATGTTTCAAATCCCAGCACTTTCCAGTTATTCGAATCAGGAAATGAGCAGAAGATATATGTTACAAATGAAACTGCATTCTCAGATACTGACTATATAGAGTTTTTCGGTACCAGAAATTTTGCTAAAAATAATTACAGGACGCCTAATGCGAGCAGCAGCGAGTATAATGAATACCTGAACAGATATTCTGATACTACTATTTATTTTCTTACATGGGGAAATACAACAGGGAAGAGGGCAGACATTTTATCCGTACCACTAGCCGGTATAACTGATACATTAAAATACTACAGCAAGATTATTCATTATGAACAGAATAATATGCTTCAATATCTGAATAATGATGATATAGCCGTGCAAATTCCTAATTGGAATAAAAACAAATCATGGTACTGGAAATGGTTAATATCCTCGCCGCAGAATGATACGATGAGTACGCCTGATGTTTATTCAGGGAAAACAGCGACAGTATTTTCTAAACTAGTAAGCGGTGCATCAAGTGTGCAGACGAATTCGCATAATGTCGCATTTTATTTAAACGGCATTCCTCTGGACTCTGAAGTAGTTAACAGAAATGATCAGGTGATAATGAAGGGGAGCTTGAGTTCAAATAATTTAAATAACGGTGTTAACAATTTTTCGTTAATTAATTATGCTAACGGGACTGATCCCAATTATCTGGCAATTGACTGGTATGAAATAGAATATCCCAAGAATTTAAATCTTAGCGGTAATTCACTTTATTTTGAATTCAGAGATAGTTTTGTGAATAAAGTTACTGATGTCATGATCGGGAATGTTCCCAGCGGTAATTATGATGTATTCAAAGTTAAGCCATATCTGAAGCACATGACAAATCTGCAGGCAGTAAATGGAAGCGTAATATTTTCCGACACAATCAACACCAATGATGCATATGTTATTGTTAACGGTTCAGGCGCATTAAAACCAGTATTTTATTATAAAAAGAATTTTACTAATCTAAGACTGGATAAGAGTGCCGATTATCTAGCAATAACCCATCCGTTGTTTTTATCTGCAGTAAATGATTACGTGAATAGTATAGATACAATGTATTCAGTAAAATCCTTTGTGGCTAACGTAAACGATATATATGATGAATTCACATTTGGTTATCCATATCCGGAGAGCATTAAATCTTTTGTAGTAAATGCTATTTCTACATGGCTAACGGTTCCATCATATCTTGTGTTATTCGGGGATGCTGATTATGATTACAAACATTACACTCAGGAAAACACAGGAATAGTGGGAGGAGGAAATTTTGTTCCTTCATATGGATCACCTGTAAGCGATAACTGGTATTCAGTAATTGATTCAACATCAATGCCCAAACTTAAGACCGGACGTATCCCAATAAATTCCTCAGCAGACTTGAGTTATTATTCATCCAAAGTACAGAATAATTACAATTCAGCATATTCTGAATGGAATAAAGACTATTTGTTTTTCTCAGGAGGCAAGGTTGGGGATGCTACTGATGAGGCAGAAATGAACCAATTCAAGGCCGTTAATGATTCAATGATAGACACATATATAAAGCCAAAACCGATTGCAGGCAATTATACACATTTTTATAAAGTAGTTGACCCATTTGCTGATTTTGGTCCTTATACACCTGAACAAGTTAAGGATAAGATATCGCAGGGAGGAGTGTTTATTTCTTATTTAGGACACAGCGGAACTGCAAACTGGGATAACAGTATAAGCGAAGTGGATCAATTGAACAATGACGTAAACAGGAATTCACTTATAACTGATTTTGGATGTTCAACGAATAAATTTGCGGAACCTGATATAATAAGTTTTGGCGAGAGATTTGTTTTGGAAGGGCAAGCCATAGGATACATAGCTAATACTTCATTAGGATTTACATCAACGGCAATTGCCGCACCGCCTTATTTTTATTCTTCAATTATACAGGATTCATTATATCAAATTGGCGATGCCCATATGGCTGCCAAATATAAAATGCTTAATACTTTTGGCGTATCTAATGTATTCCAGGTCTTTTCATTAACCAATACATTATTGGGGGATCCAGTAGTTAAAATTAAAATACCGGAGAGGCCAAATTTTGTTATTACAAGTTCAGATATAAATATTCCGGCTAAGTATATAAATGAAACTATTGATTCCGTTCAAGCATTTATAGCGATTAATAATTATGGGCTATCAATATCGGATTCATTAAAAGTTGAATACAGTCATTTGATGAATGGGTCTGTTTTGCAGAGTGGTGTATTTAATGTAAGAGTTCCTGATTTCAGCGATACAATTTCTATTTGGCTTAAAACAAAGAACCTTGCAGGAGACCATAATATTACAGTTACGTTAAATGGTGACGGCAGAATTCCGGAAATATATACAAATGATAATACGGCAACGTATATATTTACAGTGAGCTCGGTGACATTGAAGAGCATAGTATCCTCAAAAGTTGAGAATCCGGCAATGAGCAGCACCATACTGCTTAGTCCTTCATTATCAACGCCATTTAATATTGCGTACCAGGTTTCAACTGATAATGCATTTACCAGTCCTTTTAATGGAAATATAGCGGCGGGATCTTTTTTCACAGTAGTTCCATTTACAGGATTAGCGGCAGGACAGAGGTACTGGTACAGGGCAAGAATAGATGTTACAGGCAGTAATTTTTCAGATGCCGGATCATTTTTGAACAGCGGAACATCGAAATTTTATATTGCTGACAAATATGCATTTGATAATCAGTCTGTAAGCAATACAACATTTAGTAATGGAAAAATTACACTATTGCCAGATACAGCGAGAATAACCGTAGTATCAGGCGGAAATACAGCAGGGTCAGTGTGTGTAATTGAAAAAAACGGATTGAATCTACTTACAAATACATTATTCAGCGGGATGGGAATTGTTGTCTTTGATCCAGTGACACTTAATGCGGATACATCGACCTGGTATGATATGTATGACTATGCAGCGCAAGTTCAAATGCTGGCTGATCTTCTAAATGCGACACCAGCTGGTAAAATAGTGGCAATGGGAGTATGCGATGATGCTGAAATTCATATGACCGATGCATTAAGGACGGCAATTCATTCAATAGGCAGCAATAAAATTGATTCACTTCAGTTCAGAAGTTCATGGGCGATTATAGGCAAGAAGGGGACAGCACCAGGGACAGCTTTAGAAAAAATACAGGATCCAACAGGACAGACAGTAATCCATATAGACTCATTGTTTTCGAAGGGAACCAACACGGGGAGTTTTATTACAAATAATATAGGACCTGCTTCCAAATGGAATAAAATGAATATCAGCAGTGTTATACCTGCAGGAACTTCGATTAAGTATAATCTGCTTGGAATAAAAACTGATAACAGTGTAGACACATTGCTGTCATCTTTTACAGATTCAACGACATCGCTAGGATTTATTGATGCAAAAAAATATCCAATGGTGAAGGTAGGAAGTTTTCTTTCCTCAGGTACTAAAGGAGTTTTACCAGCAATAAATTCATTTGGTGTAGACTATTCCGGTGTTCCTGAGTTAGGGACAAATTATCAGTCAGTTACATTATCTTCAGATACAATATTAGCAGGGAAGACAGGGACCTTAAGTTTCTTTGTAAATAATGCGGGTGATACAAGGGCGGACAGCATAAAAGTAAGAGTAAGCGTGATGATGTCTGACAGTTCAGCTCCAACGCAGATCTTTGAAACAGTAATTGATACAATTAATTCAGAAAGTAAAAGGCAGTTAAGCGTAAATTATACGGCGGGGGGAGGGACAGCAAACCGCACATTTGTAATAAATATAGATCCTGATAATAAGATAAATGAGCTTTACAAAGACAATAACATATTTCTGAAACCATTTTATGTAAAACCGGATTCCACAGGCGGTTCAATAAAAGTGACCTTTGATAATCAGGAGATTATGGAAGGGGATTTTATATCAGCAAAGCCGGTAATACGCATTGAGCTAAATGATCCTACATTGCTTCCAGTTACAGATTCATCAGCAATAAGAATAACCTTGAACAATAAGCTGATATATAATAACGATCCTGCTATTTCATACAGTTTTAGCAATTCAAATCCTAAGATGGTATTGGTTTATAAACCGGTATTTCAGGATGGTTCATATTCTTTGCTGGTAAATGGAAAGAATGCATACGGAGTTTCGATTGATTCTACCGGAACACTGAAGACGTTTCAGGTTTCCAATGAACTGAAGATACTTTACTGTTATAATTATCCAAATCCATTTCAGAAGGACACATATTTTACATTTAAGCTTACGCAGATACCGGATGAGCTGCATATAAACATATTCACAGTAGCGGGGCGGTTAATAAAAAGAATAACGAAAACCGCATCAGAGTTAAGCTATGATTTCAACAGAATTTACTGGGACGGCAGGGACGAAGTAGGGGACAGAATAGCAAACGGAGTTTATCTTTATAAAGTGGTAATAACCAAGAACGGGGAAACTCATAATGTGACTCAAAAACTGGCTATAATCCGATAAAAAAAAGTTGTAGAACTATTGATTTAAATCAATAGTTCTATTAATTTAATGTTATTGTGTCGTAATATATTTTAACATTTTATCGAATAATACCTTGGAGAGTTTATGAGAAAGCTTGTTTTACTCTTTTCAATCACATTTATATTAATAGTTCTATACCCACAATCTTCTATATTTGGCCAAAACGCAGTTATTGGAAGTGGATTTACGTCAGGCTGGGGCAGCGGCTGCGGGAGTAATTATCAATATGCATATCTAGGCACTTCAGCCGGAACAACTTATATACGAACATCGGCTGCAAATGGAACAGGAGATCAGTATTGGCGGTTTGGCGTTGACTGGGGCGGGACAGTTACTCAATTAACAATTACACCCGGAACGGACACAAGAATAACGATGGGTACAAAGTACTCATTGAATATGACATGTACGACCTCAGGAGCGTTAGTATATAATGTAGGGAGTACGAGTTATAATTATGTATTTAAAACATTAAATGCGGGATCTGCACCGACAGGAACATTTGTTGTACTGGAAGTTCAGGGAGCAATTCAAACATTTTCAAGCACGACCCCACCGACCAGTGTTGACCCAGGTTCTACACAAAGAATATATGTAACGATGTCAGGTACTTTTAGTGCAGGACAGGGTGCATATTTAAGATATACAAATAATGGATGGACATCTTCGACTGTAGCAGCGATGACATATTCAGGCAGCAGCAATATTTATTATGCAGATATTCCTGCGGCCTC